>AMFJ01000824.1_pt1 | contig 12097 bp, 11 predicted proteins | sample 427208 | NCBI WGS metagenome assembly AMFJ01 (sample SAMN02954298, study PRJNA114691) | groundwater metagenome | biome: aquatic; feature: subsurface aquifer; material: sediment; isolation source: subsurface aquifer sediment | place: USA: Rifle, CO | collected 2008-08
TCATAGAATTAAAAACATCGCCTTTGGGTATAATTGTTGCCTCTTATAAACGTGCTGGAGAAGTAAAGATAGGATCGTTCTAGTATTTTTTGATATATAAAAACAATTGAATATAATTAACTGTTACGAAAATTATTTATTTTTAATCAAAAAAATATGGAAAAATTAAGCTTTTCGATTGACATATATGCTCCCAAGAAAAAAGTTTGGGAGACTATGTTAAATGATGATACTTACCGAAAATGGACAGAAGTCTTCAATCCTTCAGGCTCCTATTTTGAGGGAGAATGGAAAGAAGGTAGTCATATGCTTTTTCTCGGACCGGATGAAAATGGTAAGATTTGAGGGATGATAAGTAAAATCAAAGAAGTCCGCCCTTTTGACTACATTTCCATACAACATCTTTGAGAAATAATGAACGGAAAAGAAGTCTATTGGCCAGAAACGCAAGATGCACAAGAAAATTATACTTTTATTGAGAAGGATGGTTTTACAAAAGTTTTAGTAGAACTGGATTTAGATGAACAATATAAAGATATGTTTGAGGATATGTGGCCAGAAGCATTAAAAAGGTTAAAGGCATTGTCTGAAAGCTAGAAAGAAAAATTCAGAGGAAAATGTTGATTTATAAAGCTTTTTACCTATAAAAGATTCAAAAAAATAAAGAGAACATAATTATTTTAGATTCTCTTTATTTTTTTGTATCATGGGCTATAAAGTTTACCACAAACAGATTAAATTAAGGTTAGATATGGAGTTTTTATGGTTTAAATTAAGGTCTCGGTTATTATAAGAATTTATGAAGACAGTGCAGACTTGTAGATTAAACCTAACTTCTTAGTGCGTCCACAGGATCCATTTTGGAAGCTTTGAATGCTGGATAATATCAGAAGAATACTCATACAAAAACTGCAAAACCGAAAGCACCAATTCTTCAAATCATACTTGGAATAACTTCAATAAACTGAAAATATTTAATTGTTGGAATTGTAATATCTCAAATAATAATTCATACTAATCATCATCAGATTGACAATATGACTGATTCAAGAAGGAATATATTGAGAATATCTTTTGTTTTGATTCCTATTGCTCTTAGGATTCAAATTTCTTTAGTTCTTTCTGCAACTCAGGCAAACATAACATTCATTATTCATATTCAAGATACAATAAGCACAATTATTGCAACTCAAGTAAGAAGAAGTGTCATAGTATCAGCTGATTCTTGAGCAGCAACAACTTTTGAGCCTTGATCGACTATTCTAAAATCTTCACTTTGAGTTGATTTTAACCTGTGTGATGTTTTTAGAATATCTCATATTTCAGTTATTGCAATGCCTATGCTATCAACATTTTTTGCTAGTGCAATTAATCTTGGACTTCCAGAATCTCCGATTATTGACTCAGCTGTAAAATATGGAATATATATTGAATCGTCATAAGTTATTGGTCAGATTGAACTTCAAGATTTTTTGAAAACTCAGATAATCTCAAGTTTTTTCTTTCAGACATTTATAGTTTGTCAGATGGCAGATTCTGGACTTCCAAAAAAATCAAGTGCTGCTCAATTACCAAGTATTGCTAGTTTTGGTTTTCATGAAACATCTTCTTGGGTAAAATAATTTCATTTCTCTAAAGCTAATTTTGAAATATCCAGAAACTCTCCTCATACTCATAAAATTGTTGTTGAAGCAGTTGTTAAATCACTTGTCGAAAGCATTTTCCCTTGAAGAATTGCTGTTACAGACTCTAGATTGGTTGCTTCGTTTTTTAATATTAATACATCTTCTTCATTCAATTTTGTTTTTTGAGTTGGAGAAGTCATAGGATTAATAAGAATTGATGTTACTGCAAGATTAGCATATTGATCTTCAATCTTCTTTTGAGCCCCAAGTCAAATTGCAATTACTAGGACTATAGTTGCAACTCATATGATTACTCAAAGAGAGCTAAGAAAAGTTCTTAACTTGTTGTTGTATAAAGATTTAATAGCCATTTTTAATATCTGCATATTTTTCTAGTTTTTTATAAATGTTCACCTAAGCTATAATTGCAGTCCTCTACTTTTCAATCTTTTAAAAAAATTATTCTGTCTGCATATTTTGCAACTAACGGAGTATGTGTAACCATTACTATGGTTTTTCAATCATTTTTTAATTCCATTATAATTTTCATCACTTCAACGGACGTTTCAGAATCAAGAGCTCAAGTTGGTTCATCAGCAAGAAGGATTTCTGGGTCATTCATTAAGCTTCTGGCTATACTAACCCTTTGTTGTTGTCATCAGGATAATTCTCAAGGTCTGTTTATTAATTTATCGCCAAGTCATACTTTTTCCAGGATTAGTCTAGCCTTATTCTCTTTTTCTAGATTATTCATATTAAGATAAAGAGATGGTAACATTACATTTTCCAAAGCAGTTAATTTAGGAATAAGATGAAATTGTTGGAATATGAATCACATTTTACGATTCCTAATATAACTTAACATGTCATCATCTTTTAAATGTGAAATATCTTCATTCTCAAAAAAATATTGTCAAGATGAGACTCAATGTAGACATCATATAATATTTAGTAGAGTTGATTTTCCACTACCCGATTCTCACATAAGCACTACGAATTCTTTTTTGAATATTTTCAGATCAATTCATTTAAGAACTGGTATCTCTTCTTTATTGGTGAGGAAATATGATTTCTTCACATTTTCTAATTTAATAAGTGGTTTTTCCATTTTTTGTTTTCTGTTTAGTAAATGATTTTATCTCATTTTGATAATCCGCTAATCACTTCAACCATTTTAGAATCGGTAAATCAAGTTATAACTTGTTTATATTCTCAACTTGCAAGCATTACTGAAGGTTTTTTATTAATTGTCTTCACTGATTGTACTGGTATCAGTAGAGCACTCTTAATTTCTTTAGTTATGAATTCACTGGTTGCTGTCATTCCTTCTTTAATTTTTTCATCATCAGAAGAAAAAACAATCTGTGTCTTGTAACTTACTACGGAGTTAGGATCTATGTCTGCCTTTTCACTTACATATATAACTTCTCAAGGAATATTAAGTCCTTCGATTGCATCAAAAGTTATATATACCTTTTGTCAGTTTTTCACTTTTACAATATCTTCTTCTGCAACTTGAGATTCAACAAAAAAAGTTTTATTATTTATTATTGTCACAAAAGCTTCCTTTAATGAACTGGTGGTTTCTCAAATACTTCAGGCAATTTTTGCAATTTTTCAATCTATAGGACTTTTAAGAAAAGAATCTTCCTTTTTCTTTTCTGCTTCTTCAAGATTCTTCTTCGCACTTACTATTGCCATATATAAAGGCTCAAGCTCTAAAGAATCAGCTCATTTTTTACTTTCAAGTGTGCTTTTTGATATTTCAATTTGGGATTTCTCTTTTATTAGTGAAGTATCTTTTTTTATTTTTGAATTATCTTGTGCTATTTTTGCTTGCTCTACTTTTTGATTAGCAAGATTAATCAATACTTCATTTTCTAGAATGGTTTTTTGTAGAATTGCTTCGGAGATTTTAAGTTTTTGAGTTAGACTAGTTATTTGGTCTCTAGCGGTATTAATTTTGAATTCCATGCTGGTTTTAGCTTCCTGGGTAACTTGAAGTATTATCGCAAATGAAGAGGTGTCATTTTTCAATCCAGATAGCGCATTCTCAAAATCTGTCTGAAAAGAATCAAGTGTACTTTGAGTAAAACCAGATGAAGCAATAGAATTTTTTAAAGTTTCAATTGTGTAATTAAGAGCCTTGTTTGTAAGTGAACTTACATTTTTTAATCTAAGAGAAAATTCCTCAAGTTTTGTAAAATCTGAATCTTGTCTGAAAGCTTTCCAATCAGTATAAAATTTATCGAATTCACTCTTTGCTTCCCCATAGCTATTTTCCGCTTGTGCTTTACTAGATGAATTTTTTGCTCAAAGGTAAATCTCATAGCTATCATTTATAGTTCTATTAGAATCACTAATTCAAAGCAGGCTATCAATATCAAAGAGGTTTTTCTCGATTATCGTAATAAGTTGTCATGCCTCCATCAATAGTTTGTTTTCAGAATTCTTATATTTTTCCTCTTCTTGCAAAGTAATTAATTTTAGGTTATTTTCAGAAGTGGTTAAATCAAACTTGGCTGTATCTAGATTATTCTTTGAATTAAGCTCATTTATTTCTGCTTGTTTTTTGGCATTATCAAGATTTTCTCAAGAAATCCTAAGATTATCTTCGGCAATCCTTATATCCATATCTGCTTGAGAAAGAGTTGAATCATAGGAAGCTTGACTTGACTCCAATTGTTTCTCTCAGATATTAATATCGTCAAGAGTTCATCATCTTTTTTTGAGATTATAGTTAGCTTCGGCAATTTGAAGTGCAATTTTAGCCTTATCTATTGCAAGGACTAGGTATTCTGTGTCAATGGAAGCTATTATTTCTCATTTTTTTACTTCATCTCATTCTTTTTTTAGAATTGTTTTGATTATTCAAGGATTTGCAAAATCAAGATTAAGTTCATCTTTAAGGGTAACCTTTCAATCTGATTCAATTGAATTTTTAAGATTTCAGCTACTTACTGTATATGTTTTCTTTTCTTGGATTGTAGCATTCTCTTTATTTCAAAAGAAATAGCCATAACTTCAATATCAAATTCAAGATAATATAATGACAATTACTAATTTTGTGATCCAATTCTTAGAGGTGCTTTTTTTTACTTCGTTTACTAGAGACATTGTTACAATTTTAAAGATAAATTAATTGATTTTAGGTTATAGCTATTGTGTGAAGGCTATTTTTACAAATTCAGAGATTTTATTATCTTTTGCTTCTGGAGATAACCAGATTGAAAGGTATTGACCATTCTTGATGTCTGCAAGACTAGCCTCTGCATTTTGAGCATCTGGTCATTGGGCAGTTTTTTTAACCATAGGTATTCCAACTGGAATTGTAACTCTTACTTCTCACAGAGTTGCAGAATTAATTTGTTCTTTCAAAGCCATTCTGGCAGCCTCATCCATTGCCATCATATATTTTTTCTTATCTGTGGGAGTCATATTAAAAGTTGGATCTTTTGAAGTATCTACTTGAAGAATTGTTACTTCATTTCATTCTATGGATGTGATTTTTCAATATATATCAACCTTTCTTTCAGGCTGAATAGATATTGAAGTTGAGTTAGTATCCGTAGTGGTATTAGTTTCTGTTGTTCCACATGAAGCCAATAGCAATGTTGCAATAATAATTGTGGGAATAAGTATTTTTTTCATAAAAGTTTAATTAAAATATAAAGAAGTATTTACTTTCTGATTATTAATACGGAAACAGATTTAAATTTTATTCAAAAAAATATTTTATCTTACAAAACCAAATTAAAAAAATAACCTAGGATATAAATATCTTGATACCTATTATATATGAAGAAACTAAACGCTTCTCAAGGAAAAGAGTTTAAGATCTAAATTTTACTTTAAATAAGGCTCGCAAGTGGTATGTAAAAACTGGTTCGCAGTAGCATGATGTACCAGAGAATAAAGGGATACTGAGTAAAAAAAGATGAAAAAAGCAAGAATGTTGATATGGAAAACTTTTTGTTCATAAAATATTAAAAAACAAAAGCTTTATTTATAATTGAACAATTTCAGTGCGAGTGAGCTATAATATTTATTGTAAAGGATGTACTGATTATAAAAATAACTTTTTAAAATTAATATATGGAATATACTAGGACAGTAGTATTGTTATGTTTATATAAATTAAAGCTTATTATTCAAATATATATTTATTTAGCTAATATGTTAAAAAGAGAGAAAGAAATTTCAATAGACTTAGAAAAGTCCATTTTGACCGATAGGAAAAACTCCGAACCGATGTATTGAGCAACAATAATATTAGGCTATCCTATGCCTTCTATAATTTTAGATAAAATAGAAGAAGTCCAAAAAATTATATCAAATGTTTTGTCCGAAAAATTCGTATCACATTTGTTAGATAAAATACATCTTACAGTTATTTCTATAATTAGAAGTCAAAAAGACATTGGCTGATTTAATGAATTATGGAATAACTTAAATAAAGAAGACTTACTATTAGATAAAATTTCACAAATTTGTTCAAATATTGAAATTTTTAAATTTAAATTCAAGGAGGTATTTTTATCTGAAGATTGAAATATTGTTTTAAAAGTTGAAAATATTGACGATAATTTAAATAATCTTAGATTGAATTTCTCAAACATTTTTCACAGTAAATATATACCAAATAAATACTGATTTATAGTTATAGGTAAAATAATTACTATAAAACAGTTAGACTCAAATTTACTAAGTCTATTAAAGTCCAAATTTAAAGAAATCAAAATAGCAAACGAAGAGATTTTTAGTTTAAGCTCGATAAGTATCGTAAAATATTCACAGAGAAATCTATTGAATTGAGAAATATTACGAAAAATAAACATTGGTTAATATAATTTATTTAATATTAAATTTATACTAATAAAAAAATTATATACCTTTACAATAATAAAAATATTCATATATTTATTATTAATATAATATAAAAATAATATGGATAAAATACTTTGAAAAATAGAAAAACTTTTCTTTGAAAAAGCCTTCGATGAGTTATCAATGGAGGAAATATGAAATAACCTATGAATAAAAAAATCTTCAATATATTATTATTTTCAATCAAAAGAAGATATGTTCCTGAAGGTTTTATCTTTTTCTTATGAAAAATATAAAATTTTTCTTGAAAATATTTTAAAAGAAGATAATCATATTGAAATAATTAAAACCTTGATTACCTATCCTTATGAAGAAAAGAATCTTTTTTCAGTGGTTCTTCAGAGAGGATATTGTAGAATTGAATCAGTAAAATCATTCATATCAGAAAAAATTTTTGAAATACAGCAGATATTTTATGAAAAAATCTGATTAAAGTATGGTTTGAGTCAAGAAAAATTGGTAATCTTAAGGAGTGTTATTGAAGACTTATCAAAAAAATACTGCATATTAAAATGTCCTAGTAAATTAGAATTTGAAAAAATTGTTGAAGAAATAGCGGAAATATTTTTTAAAAGTAAGGCTAATTAAAGTTAATCTATACAATAAATATTGAATAAAGAAAAATTCGGATATTTAGGATATTTTAGCTATTTGAAAATTGAATTATTTAAAAATAAACCTATAATTATAGGTTTATTTTTAAATAAAATTTATGAAAGATTCAAATCAAAATGAACTGGAAAAAACTCTGAAATCACTCATTAAAAATATAGATTCATTAAATGACAAAATTCAGAAAGAAATTTCATTCAAAAGAAGTTTTTTTCTTTCAATCTTAAGATGAATCGGATACACACTTGGTGCAACTATAGTTGCAAGCATTGTTGTTTTTATAATAGTCTATATTTTGAATTATGCCAAAGAAATTCCTTATTTAAAGAATGTCTTAAATCCTGAAATTATTGATAAAATATTTAGCTGAAGTGAAAATTTCTGAAAATAATCATTAATTCAAGTTTAATATACCTCACTTAATATTTATGAAAACAAATTGTGGCAATTTCGGTGCTAATTGCATTTGTAGATATCAGCTTGATCATCAACTGTGGCAATAAAGAGCAAATATCGTTCAATCAGGATAAATTCAAGAGAATAATTTATCTGAAATTGGAACACTTCAATCCATAGGATGTCATATCATGTCAACTAAAATCAATTTATCTCACAAATCTTTCTTTTTTTCTTTAAATTCAATCCAACTCCAAGATTCCAATCAATTGTTTCTTCAATTAATGCTGCAGGCATTTTTATCGAACATATCAAAAATTCACATATAATTACATTAAAATATTAAAAATTAATCCAGTTTTTCTCAGTCAACCATATTATCTTTTCATTCTGTTATTATTTTATCTCATATCATAACTCATTCTACAGCAGAAAAGGCTTCATCAGAATCTTTTATCTTGATGATCTTAAATACAACAATCCCCTTTTGTAATGAGTAAACTCAAGGTTTTCCATATTTAGAAATGATGGAATTTGTAGGAATTATTATATTTTTTTCTTGTTCTTCTTTTCAAAGAAGAACAGATAATCTTTCTCAGATTTGAGTATTTTCGTTATAAATTTGAATTTCAGAATAATTTTTTTTCGTTACGATATCTTGAATTTGATTTATGCTAATTATCTTTCAAGTTAAAGTTTTTCAGTCTTTTTCATCTTTTAATTTTACTTCTCTTCAAGCTGATAATCCATAAACACTATTATCAAAACTGATTTTTAAATATTTTCAATCATTTGAAGATATTTTAAATATAGGAATTCATGCTCAGACAACAGATCCGATATCAAAATTTTTATCTAATATTATTCAATCGAAAGGAGCTCTTATTATTCATGATTCAATGCCATTTACTGCCATATCCGCATTCATCTTGATTTCAGCTTTCATCGATCCGGCCTCCGAAAGCTTAGATTTTATTTCTGAAAGATTGGCATCGATTTCAGCGATTTTAGAAGCTTTTTCTTGTTTTGTCAGTTCAATGTTTTTATTTGCCTGCTCTTCTGAAATTTTTGCAATATTCAAGCTCTCCTCTTTAATTACTATGTTCGTTTTTAAGCTGTCGATATTTTTAGAGATATCTGAAGAAACTATATCTTTACCTGTTTTTGCTAAATTTACATCTTCAGCAGCAATTTTATATGCATCTTCAAGTTGTTTTATCTTTAAATTATAACTATTTTCAAAAGATTCAATTGCTTCAATGCTTCACTTTACTCATGCTCAAGTCGGACTTAAAATGATTTGTTCCAGATCTCAAAGAAATGCTGATGTCTGATTTTTCATTCAATTTAAAGTATTTCCATCAAAATTTACTGAAGTTATTGATTTATCCAACATATCTTTTGTATCATGAAGATTATTCCTGAGGCTTTCAAGTGTAGTCAAAGATTTATTAAGTATATTGACCAAAGTTTCTTTTGGAATATTTGTCTTTCCTACGATTGATTCGCTATACATTTTATATGTTTCTTCGTATTGTGAGTTGAATAAATTAAATGAAGTTTCTGCCTTTGTTTTTGAATTTGAATCTTTTGCTCATAAATAATTTTCAAAATCATCATTTTTATATCTATTTGAACTAGTAACACCTAATATCGAATCTATATATTCTTTAGCATTTCTTGCAATTATATAAGCATTTGTCAAAGAGCTGATAGCATTTTTTTGTATGTTTGAATTCTCCAGATCAAGAAGCTTTTTGCTGTTATCGAGATTATTTTTTGCCATTTCTAGAGCGTTTAAAGCTTGTTTTATTTTTTGGTCATTTGATAAAGATGTTCCCGAAAGCATTTCGGATATGTTTTTTAAATTTGATTTTGCCAAATCCAAATCCTTTTGAGCCATAGAGACATTGATTTTAGATTTTTCATAATCGTTTTTTACGAAATTAAGCTTTTCATCATAAATCTTTTCTATAGATGACTTTATTTTTTCAGTATCGTTTCACATTGATGTGATATCGAATCACATATTCTTAATTTCATTTAGTATATTCAAAGCTCAAACATAATTTATACTAGCCTCCTCGTTGCTCAAAGTAGCTAAAATCTGACCAGATTTTACGATATCTCATTTTTTAACAAAAATCTCCTTGATCCTTCAAGGATTTTTAAATGACAAATCCGACACATTCATCCCCTGAACCGTTGATAATAAAGAATCCTTTGAAGAAATATATCATTCTCATACCGTATGAGTTTTATAGAATTTTTTTTCTTCAATTTCATCTTTTCCACAGCTCGCAAGAATTAAAGATGAAATAATAATTAAAAATAATATTTTTTTCATAATAAGTTTATTAAAGATTTAATTAGGATTGGTAAAGAATATTTTTGTGATTTCCGGTATCAATTTATTCGAATCAAGTGTCTCTTTGCAATCAAAAATGCAATATTTCTTGCATAAATCATCTAGAAGACTTTGCAGAAGCACTGTTTTTTCTTCATTAAATCAATGCTTCTCATGAAAATATCAATATAGTATCTGAAAAAGTTCTTTATTTTTCAATGTTATGAAATCTCTTATGACACCTATTTTACAATATCATTTTTGTGATACTACTGAAAAAAGGTTTTTAAAGCCTATTGGATAACTGATTATTCATAGCAATATTTCATTGATTTCAGAATTATTCAAAATCTCTTCCAGATAAGCCTTATATTTCAAAAAGGAAAATTCCATAACTTCTAGAAACATTTTTTCTTTTGAAGGAAAATGATAATAAATCGAGGCTTTTTTCATGTCCAATTTTTTGGCAACTTCATCCATTGAAACCTCAACAAAAGAATTTTCCCAAAAAAGCGTTTCTATTTTTTCTAAAATTTCTGTTTTCATAATTTATGGTTAAATATTTTTTCTATGATCAATTATATTTTTAAGCTGAATTTCTTTCGATTCTTCCTTGTAATATTTCAATAGATAATCGTAGTAAAATATCGGAATGAAAAATAATGTAAGGACTGCCGATGCTGAAAGTCACCAAATGATAGACCATGCAAGTCAGCTCCATACAGGATCGGAAGTTATTATGAAACTTCAGAAGACTGCTGCGATGCTTGTTAGAATAACTGGAACAAACCTTTTTTTAGAACCTTCGATGACAGCGTATGAAAGTCACTTTCATTCTTTTACCAATTGATCGATATAATCTATAAGGATTATCGCATTCCCCACTACGATTCAACCTAGTGCTATAGCTCATATCATAGCAGTTGCCGTGAAATACTCTCAATTCAAAAGATATAACACAGAGAATCATGGAAATATTCAAAAAAATGAAAGCAAGAAAGTTGTCATTACAATTCATCCAACTCTAAAACTTTTAAATTGTGCAACGATAAGAAAAAATATTGCAAGCAAAGACATTATCATTGCTTTACCTAAATCCCTAAACGTGTCCATTGTGATTTCCCATTCTCCTCACCACTCAATCCTATATTTCTTTCAATCATCTATTCAAATGAAATCAATTCCATAAGGTGAGGATTTTATTTTTTTATAGCCTAACTTTTCAAAATCATCATTCCCGAATAAATCATATAATTTTAAAACCGGATAGACGACGGAATTATTTCCAAGCTCAGCATAGATATGAACTGTTGTACTTCGGGAATCCGTATATATATCAGAGTTAGCGAAATCATTTCTCAATTCAGCAATTTCATCTAATTTTACTTTTTCTCATTTTATATTAGTGAAATATATATTTCTAAGAAAGTCTAAATTTCAGATTTCTTTTTTATCAAAGCCGATAATTATTTTTGATGGTTCGATTTTTCTATCCTTAGTATGCACGAATGAAATCTGAATCGGATTATATATTCCACCTAAAGTCTGATAAATTTGATTTATTTCCAGTCATCTGTCTATTATATAATCATCGTTTAAAATTATTTCGATTTTTTTATATGAACTCGTCGTTGTATCTGTAAGATCCACAAGTTTCTCTTGCGTTTCGATTTTTTTAACCGTAGATTTTACAGCATCGCTAAAATGTGTAAGCTCTTCGAATTTCAAATCTTCCTGTCATTTCAATTTCATATGAAAAGTTGCCATAGTAGGCGGACCTGGAGGATCCTCCAAAAGTCTGAATTTTATATCAGGATATTTTTCATATAGGAAATTTTTTAGAAGAGGACGTATTTTTATAGAATACTGCTCAGATTTGATTTCTCTTTCTTCACTGGAAATAAGATTAATCCTTGTGCTTATCTGGTTAGACATCATGCGATTTGATCATCACCTGAAGAGATTAGCGAAATCTCCAAGAAATTTATCTCAAATCGCTGAACTGACATTTTCCACAATGTCCAATTCCTGAGGAAGTTTTTTTGTTTTTCAAAGCAAGAAATCCGATAAATCTTTTTCGATAAGCTTTGATTTTTCTGCACTATAATCACGCGGTGCATCGATCCAAACATAAACTTGATTCTTATCTGCCTTAGGGAGCATTCTTGCCTTAAAAATTCATGACACTATAGGGCTTATTATTATTGCAAAAAGAGCAATCCAAAATATA
>AMFJ01005688.1_pt1 | contig 12077 bp, 11 predicted proteins | sample 427208 | NCBI WGS metagenome assembly AMFJ01 (sample SAMN02954298, study PRJNA114691) | groundwater metagenome | biome: aquatic; feature: subsurface aquifer; material: sediment; isolation source: subsurface aquifer sediment | place: USA: Rifle, CO | collected 2008-08
ACATAGGAGTGTCCAATATGTATCTCATCTTCTTCAACGAAAATCATACCCCAAGCAAATAATTTCTTGGAAACAGAATTATATTTATTTTACGCTGATTTAAGTTTCTTTTTCCGACTTATTATCAACCAATTTAAAAGCCGGATATAAAGCCGAAAGAGTTACGATTCCAGCCAATATGAAAGTAAATTTTATGGACAAGAAAAAAAGCGTCAACGTACAAAACATAGTAGCGGCGATATAAGCCATAGGCAAGGATGTACGGAAAAATCCTATGATATCGACATCATATGCATCTACTTTTTTGAAAAAATATGAATCGCGAAGAATTTCCAAAAGAGCTGCTCCGATTCTTGTGAAAAACAAGATAACAGCCCATAAAAAAACGGTTCCAGTTCCAATAAAGTAAACAGAGATAGTAGAAACCGCCATAATCAAGAGAGAAAAAATGATAAATTCTTTTTCGCCCGTCCTCTTATCAGCCAGAACACCCATCGGATATTGCACCAAAACAAACGGGATGAGCATTATTGTAAAGATAATGCCTATTTTTTCCCAAGAATACCCCAATCCTTGCAAATAGATCGGGGCATAGATTGTCATAACAGCATAGAAAAAATCCAAAGCAAATGCAATATAATATATACGCATGATATTCTTTCTCACGATAACCTTTTTTATGATATCCGCAAACTTCAGTTTTTGATCGAATCTATGGTTGACGCTGCGAAAACCTATCAAGGAAAAAATAAAAACAAAGCAGTTAAAAACAAGAGCTAGCATAAAAACACCATGGAATCCCATTTTTTCCAGGATATCCATAGAAATAAATGGGCCGAACATAAATCCGGCATTAACAATAGTAAGATGCAAACCTCTTATCCTTCCTGACTTCTTGTCAACCGAAAAGCTTTCAACGATAGCGTCCAACGCTACCCATTCAATGTGGCCCAAGATAATATAAAGCATCATCAATGCCACCGATGCCTTTGAGGGTCCCATCAAAACAAGCATGGTCAAAGCGATTATTTTAGCCAGCAATGAAAAATAAAAAATATTTGACTTTCCTCCAATTCTGACCAATTTATGAAAATTAAGCAGCACAAAGAGAAAAACCACATAAGAAAATCCGTAAAACACACCTATATTTTCAATTCCGCTAGAGAGCTCAAAATACGAAGACATTATATAGACAAGCATGGCTTGGGAAAATCCCATCAAAAGAGTGACGAAACTTGTCAATTTCAATCTATTTTCATCCAATTTTTCACTGTGCATTTGTTTTTTGTTTTTATATTACTGGTTATATATTATGGCGTTAATCTTTTTACATCCCTCGGAAAAAGAATGGCTTCCTTGATGCTTCCCAATGCCAGTATTTTCTGTACGATTCTCTCAGACCCAAGTCCCCATCCTCCATGCGGAGGAACTCCATATTTGAAAATATCCAAATAATCATTAAATTGTTCAGGATCAAGACCTTTTTTCTTGATGCTAGCAACTAATTGATTATAATCATGAATTCTTTGTCCACCGCTAGCAATTTCCACTCCCATGAACAAAAGATCGAATGTCTCTGTATATTGAGGGTCAGAACTTGGCATAGAATAGAACGGTCGAATGCTAGTCGGATAGTGAGTTAGAAAAACAAAATCGCTCTGATGATTCTTTTTCACCCATTCGCAGATCAAGCGCTCTCCCTCAGCATCAATATCAACCTCTTCCATTTTTTTCCCATATTCCTTATCCAAAATATCCAGCGCTTCCGTCAATTTCATTTTAGGGATTTTTTCTACCGGAAAAATTTCCACTCCGTACATTTCAAGCTCTCGCGAGCAATTCTTTGCAATTTCACTCAAAACATATTGCATCACTTTTTCAAGTTCATCCATCACATCCTCAAATCCATCTATAAAAGCCATCTCTGCATCAAGGCCGATATATTCATTGACATGCCTCGTAGTATAATGAGGTTCTGCCCTAAAGACGGATCCTACCTCGAATACCCTCTCAAAAATAGCTGCTCCAGCTTGTTTGTAAAACTGAGGGCTTTGCGCCAAGTAGGCATCCTGGTCAAAATATTTTATTTTGAAAAAATTCGCTCCTCCCTCAGTGGCAGAACTGAGGATTTTAGGCGTCTTAATTTCCACGAAACTTTCACTTTTCATAAATCGAGAGTAAGCGCTGATAATTTCAGAATAAATCTTGAAAATAGCCTTAACTTTTTCATTGCGAAGAGTTATGGTCCGGTTATCCAAAAGAGTTTCCAATTGTAAATTCATGTTATCTTCCGAAATATTAACTGGCATTTCCACTTCAGGCTTGGAAATAACAAACAGTTTTTCTACTTCAATTTCCACTCCTCCGGTGTTGCTTTTTTCATTTTTTGCTCCCCCGGGACGAGCTTTCACCAACCCCTCTACTTCGATTATATATTCATTTCTGATTTCCTTAGCCGCTTTATAAGCCTCCTCTTTATCAGGAATAATAACCATCTGAATTTTTCCTGTCCTATCGCGCAAATCAATAAAAATAAGCTTTCCGTGATCGCGCCTAATATTAACCCATCCTTTTAGCTTCACTATTTTCCCTACCAAGTTCGGTGTTTTTTCGATTAATACTCTTTCCATATTATTTTAAATATAATTACTTGTTCTACGATTGCATCTCCAACAATTCTTCAATTTTTCTGCTTAATTTGCTCGGTGTAATTTGAGTTTTGACAAAGAAACATTCAATTCCCATTTTTTGCACTCTTTTTGCCACATCATCTTCCACAGAAGCTGACAGAGCAATGATGGGAATATTTTTTGTATTCTCATTGGACTTTAGCTTGGCTATCATCTCTTCACCTGTCATAGCCGGCATGACCATGTCAACAACCAAAATATCATATTTGTTCTTCATAGCTTCTTTTACTCCCCAAGCTCCGTTTCTTGCCGCTTCAACAATGAAACCGTCCTGCTCAAGCTTCTCTCCGAACATTTCAATGAAAATATCCTCATCCTCAATCAATAAAACTTTTTTTCCGTTACCATGATCCTCCCCATTCTTAATTTTTTCCAATTTGACTGAATTTTTTTTCTGCTGCTGATATTGGTCCATCAGTCTTTGTATTTCCGCTACCAATTCGCTCGGGCTGTAATCTGATTTAGCCACAAATCCATTGGCACCCAAATTCAAAGCTTTTTCCCTATCGGCTCTTTCGCTTAGATTGCTGGTCACAATAATCTTTATATCCTTGTCATAGCCTTCATTCCTAAGAGCTTCGATCAATTGAAATCCATCCATTTTGGGCATAATCAAATCCGTCATCACCAAATCAGCTTTTTCAGTTCTCGCCAAATCAAGGGCTTGCTCTGCATTCATAGCAATAAGGACTTCAAAGCCGGAGTCAGAAAACTTTTTATGATAGATCTCAGAAATCATCGGATCATCTTCTACTATGATAACTTTAGTCATATTTTTGGCACATAAGATTTAATAACTTATGTTAATGATACAATATTTACAGCCATTTTACAATAATTAGTCCACATCCCCCATTTGCTGCAGTTGCAGCAATTTTTGATAAAGTCCGCCATCAGATTTGGCTAATTCATGATGGCTGCCTGATTCAATGACTTTTCCTTTTTCCAAAACAATAATTTTGTCGGCTTTTCTGATGGTGCTCAAACGGTGAGCAATTAAAATCACAGTTCTATTCTTGCAAATCTTATCCATGGCATCTTGAATCAGCCTTTCGCTTTGAGAATCAAGATTGCTAGTCGCCTCATCAAAGATCAAAATTTTAGGATTAGCTAAAATGGCCCTGGCAATCCCGATTCTCTGCCGTTGTCCGCCAGAAAGCTTGATGCCTCGCTCACCTGCCATTGTTTCATAGCCATCTTGAAATTGAGCAATGAACTCCTCAGCATTAGCAATGCGAGCCGCCGCTTCAATTTCTTTTTTAGTGGCATGCGGTCTGGCGTAAGAAATATTATCCCTGATGGAAGCGCTAAAAATTTCTACATCCTGAGGCACGATAGCCATAAATTTTCTGAAGCTATGAATATCGTACTCCTTAATATTTTTTCCATCCAAGAGCACTTTTCCCGAAATAGCGTCATAATGTCGATAAATCATACGGATAACAGTGGTTTTTCCTCCTCCGGATGGCCCAACGAGAGCCGTTACGCAGTCAGATTGAATTTTAAAACTTGCCCTATCGAGAGCTTTTAAATTATTATCAGCATAAGAAAAATCAACATCCTTGAATTCGATCTCCCCGCACAAATTTTCCGGCTTCAGACCGTTTGTAGGATTCAAGACATCTGATTCCTCTAAGGACAAAAAATACAATCTATCCACTGCTTCAGCGCTTTCCATAATGCGATCATAGAGGCGCGATATCCTAAACAATGATAACAGCGATTTTTCTGAAATAGTATATACGAAAACCATGGTTCCGATCGTGATTCCCCCTTCATAAATAAGATAGACTCCCGATATGATGATCAAGGCCCGGCCAAAATCAATAACAAAATTTCTTTTCAGATTCTGACGCATAACTTTGCCGTATTCAAATAAGACTTGTTTTCCGATTTTGTCGCGGATTTTTCCAAAAAATCCTGTCTCCCGCTTTTCTTGCACGAAAGATTTGACAGCATTGATATTGATAATCGATTGAGCCATTACGCCAGAGGCCTCTTCTTCCATATTGTAGCGGGCCTTTCTGAACGGATAAACTTCCTTATTGACTTGGATTGTCAAAAGCAGGAAAACAGGAGAAAAAATTAAAATCACAAGGCCAAATCTCCAATCTACAAAAAATAGTATAGCTGTAGTGAAAACAATTTGAATGATTGTAGGAACGACTTCCCAAAACAGATTTCCCAAAAGCTCCTCGATCTTATTGACCCCTCTTTGAATTTTCATGATCTTATTTCCGGTATTTTCTTTCTCATGATAGCCCAAGCTCAAAGACACCATTTTTGCAAATGCGTTTTTAGATAAATATTTCTCTACATCAATTAGAATTTTGAAAATTCTATTATCTTGAAAAAAAGCCAAAAAAGAAGTGAACTGATTGACTACAAGCATCAATCCCACATAAAAAATAATTTTATTCGCTTCTTCTCTTGAAAAGTTGGAAATAAGATCTATGATAAGCTTCAATATATATGGACCGATCAATCTTATTGCCTCCAAAAACAAAACGATAAATAACAGTGCCAATATTTGACGGTGGGATGGCTTGAGCAATTTAAAGATGCGAACCCAAAAACCGTTCATATCATAAATCTCTATTTTCTCTGGAATAAATTGTTCCTTTTTTTTACTTTTCTTCATAATTTTTTCGCATATAATACAAATAAACACCGCTCCGTTTCAGCGGAGCGGCATGATTTTTCTTGGGTTATTTCTTTCCGAAATATCTTACAATTTCAGAATTATCCAAAGATACATATTCCACTGCTCCGCTTTTTCTATTTTTAATTTCGACTCTATTGTCTCTGATGTTTTTTTCGCTGACCACTAGTTGATATGGCATTCCCATTAGATCCGCATCGGCAAACTTCACTCCGGCGTTTGCATCTCTATCATCAAACAAAACTTCCACTCCAGCCTTGTTCAAAGCATTATAAATTTCTTCAGCTTTTTCGTTTTGATTAAGGCTCAGCAGGTGGACAGCAAAAGGCGCTATTTCTTCTGACCAAATCATTCCCCTTTCATCAGCAAAGTGTTCAGCAACTACTCCCATCAGACGTGTTACTCCGATGCCATATGACCCCAGATAGACTGATGCTTGCTTTCCTTGTTTATCAGTCACAAATAGATTCATATCATCACATTTTGCAGTACCGAAGTTGAATATATTTCCAACCTCCGCTGATTTAACTTTAGTCAGTTCATTTTTTGAAACACCAAGTTCAGTCAAAACAGAATCATCTAGAACCTCTTCATTGACTGCGATACCTTTTTCCTTATTAACATAGATATAATCCTCTCCCGCCTCAGTAATTGTTTGAAATTCATGACTATATTTGGTGAAAGCTCCTCCAGCTGCAAAAGTTATATAGGTTATATCCCCCAATCCGACTCTTCTGAAGACATTCATATAAGCTCCCTTAACACTTTCATAAAAAGCCAGATGGCGCGTCTCATCAACATCGTAACTATACAAATCTTTCATGACAAATTCCCGCCCCCGCATAATGCCGCTTTTCGCGCGCAATTCATTGCGTAGTTTTGTTTGGAATTGATAGGCGTAAGCTGGAAAATCACGGTAGCTAGTCAAAAATCTCTTCATCATTTCAGTAATCGGTTCTTCATGCGACCAGCCAAAACCGACATCTGTTCCATTTTTCAATTTAGATTTAAACCAAACATCCACCACCTCGTCACTCCAGCGACCAGTGGATTCCCAAACCCCTTTTGGCTGAAGCGAAGACATGATTATTTCTTGTCCCCCGATGGCGTCCATTTCCTCTCGGATAATTTTCTTGATTTTTTCTATTACACGCAATCCCAACGGCAAATAGGCATAGACTCCCGCCATTTCCTTGTTTATAAACCCTGCCCGAATAAGAAGCTGCGCATTGACACTCACTTCATCTTTTAGGGCGTCTTTGGTTGTTTTTGTAAATAATTGCGATTGTTTCATATAAATTTATTTTACCTTATTTAAAGCCCTTTGGCAATTCCCTCTCGAAACAAAAAACAGCTTTTTTTCAATTAAGCTGTTTTTGTCTATCTAAAAGTATTTTTTTAATTCATCTTTTAAACACACACAAACAGCCTAATTGTCTAGGCAGATCCATGGGGAAATTGCATGTGTAGTTAGAACTTTTCATATCTTATTGATACCATCAAGCGGACATTCGTGTCAAATCCATTTCTATTTTTTAATTTTTTCAATCTCCTCGAGAAGGGCTGGCAAAATATCTTTTTCTTTTACTGATTTTATAACTTTCCCTTTGACAAAAATCGCCCCCATACCATTTCCACCAGCCACACCCACATCTGCTTCACGAGCTTCTCCCGGACCATTCACCACGCACCCCATTACCGCCACTTTGATAGGCTTATTAATTTTTTCAAGAGCTTTTTCCACTTTCTCAGCCAAATCAATCAATCCGATCTTAGTCCTCCCGCAAGTCGGACAGGAAATCATCTCCGGACCGCGACGGCGCAATCCTAAAAATTGCAAAATCATCCAGCATACAGGAATTTCTCTTATTGGATCAGCTGTCAAAGAAACTCTGACAGTTGCACCGATACCTTCATTCAAAAGAATTCCGATTCCCATGGCACTTTTAATTGACCCCGAAAAAACTGTGCCAGCTTCAGTTATCCCTAAGTGCAATGGGTATCGCACTTTTTTAGCTAACATCTTATATGATTCAACTACCCTTTGAACATCATTAAATTTTATAGAAATTAAAATATCTTTAAATTTGAGTTTTTCCAAGATGCGGATATGGCGCATAGCGGATTCAACAGCTGCTTTTGGAGTAGCCCCATATTTATCGAGCAAATCCTGCTCTAATGATCCCCCATTAACACCGATGCGAATTGGGATTTTATTTTTTCTGCAAGCCTCTACCACCGCTTTTATTTTTTCTTCCGAACCGATATTCCCCGGATTAATTCTGATTTTATCAACTCCTTGCTTGATAGCTTCCAGAGCAAGCTGATGGTCAAAATGAATATCTGCTACCAATGGAATATGAATTTTTTTCTTAATTTTTCCAATGGCTCTGGCTGCATCCATATTCAATACCGCCACTCTCACAATTTCGCACCCTTCTTTTTCCAAAGCCAAAATCTGCTTTACTGTCGCCCTAATGTCAGTTGTGTCAGTATTGCACATTGACTGTATACGCACGGGATTGTTTCCGCCTAGCTTATATGGACCGACTTTAACTACATTTGAAATATATTTATTCATAAAAATCTATTTTTTTAATAATGTTTGGCAAGGACAGTCAATCGACTGCCCTTGCCATAAAAAAGCATATGCCTACTGCAAAAGATCAGGAAATTCAACTTGAATAATATCTCTTATTTCCTGATCGGCCTCAATCAAATCAAAATTGAATCGCTCCCACTCGCTTGGATTTTCAGATGATAAACGCTTTATATATTCCTTAGCGGTTTCTATCTCGCCTGTCGAAATATACAGAACAAGAACATCCAAAGGAGATCGACTAGCGCATCTGCACATACACATCCTCCATCCTTAAGTTGAAAAGATAAGCCTGCCTTTTATGACAAGCTTACACTATTTATCACAAAAAGCAATCCCCATTGAAAAACTATTCAGTTTTCTTCTCTATTTCCTCAATCACCTCACTGACCAAAAATTGCGCTGTGGAAGCTCCGGCAGTAATGCCTATCTTCTCCGCCCCCTCAAACCAAGCTTCTTTCAATTCTTCTTTGGTTTCAATATGATAAGTTTTTGTTCCGGCTGCCCGGCTGATTTCAGCCAGCTTATTGGTATTGCTGGAAGATTTGCCCCCCACCACAATCACTACATCCACTTCTTGGGCTAATTGCCTGATTTCATTCTGTTTAGTGGTACTATCGGAACAAATAGTATTTTCAATAATTATATGTTTCTTTCCGCTAGCCAAGAGCTTTCCTACCACATCTTGCAGAAAGGAAAGTTTATATGTGGTTTGACTCAAAACTCCGATCACATTTTTTTCAAACTTAATATTATCCACTTCTTTTGGGTCGCCGATAATTTTCCCTTTGTTTCCTATCCAAGAATTGATTCCTATGATCTCAGCATGCTTGGCATCCCCGCAAATCACCACTTCATAGCCTTTTTTATAGAAATTTTCCGCCACAATCTTAGTTTTCCCCACAAAAGGACAGGTAGCATCAATAATTTTAATATTCTTGGCTCTCGCCGCTTCCATGACTTCTTGAGTGGTTCCATGGCTTCGGATGATAAGTGTTCCTTTTTCCGGAATATCAGAAACGCTATCAACTTTTATCAAGCCTTTTTTTTTCAGAGTCTCCATAACTTGATCATTATGCACCAGAGATCCGATGATATATACCGGTTCTTTTTTTTCTGCTAAACATTTTTCTGTCATATCCATCGCTCTTTTTACGCCGAAACAAAATCCGGCATGGGGAGCTATGACAATTTCTTTTTTCTTCATATCGTTCTTCATGCTTAAATCCTATGAATTATTCTTCCTCTGCAGATACCGGACAAACAGCGCCAGTTTCTTTGTCGCAGGCTGCTTCTGATTCTTTTTCACCTTTATTTTCTTCAGCCAGACATTCACTGTCTCCTTCCTCGCATTCAGCATCGTCCTCTGACGCTGCACACTCTTCGTCGCCTTCTTCACATTCAGCCTCTTCTTCGCCAGCCTCGCACTCTTCGTCGCCTTCTTCACATTCAGCTTCTTCCTCCGCTGGATTGTCCTTAGCATATTGCTCCGGGTCATTGCATGTGTCTCCTTCCGGGACATTAGCTTCTCCGCACAATTCATAAAAACAATTCTCCTCTCCCGCTTCGCACTCCAGAGCTTTGCACTCCTCTTCTTCAGGACTGCATTCCGGAATATTATAGGCCTTTCTGTTGAGATTTTTTGTATACCAAGTGTCTTCCTCAAGATCTCCGGTGCATTCGCCGTCCACATTAGGATCTGGATCACACACATGCACAAAACATCTTTCTTCATATGGATCGCAATCCACGCTAGCCAGAACATTATAATTCCTCATAACTACTATTCTCCAATAGCTCAATCCTAAAGAAAAAATGATTATAAGAAAAAAAACAGCTAGAAATATTTTTGATGATCTTGATTGATCCATCTTGATCACTGCTTCTTCTATTTGCATAAGTATTTTTTTATTTTATATGTTTTTATTATAGCATAACATGCATTAAAAATAGAATTTTTCCATAACGGTGATCAGAAAAGCATTTTTTAATAAAACTTGAATAAATATGTAATTTACATTATACTAGGACAAAGCTTTCATAATGGAAAAGTGAAAAATTGAAACCCACCTGGATTATTAGGGAAAAAGTTATTTTTTCCGATACGCTTTTTTAGGGATTCACACGCTTACTTCCTAATTGAGAGCTTTTAGCTTTTATGCGCCTTATCTGCCTTTTTTCAATAAATTTCACTGAATTCTTTTACAGAAAAAATAACCAGTTAATCAGACTAGCTGGAAAATATTTTTCTAAACCAGCCAAAAATTCCCTTCTTATTTTCTTTTTCCGCTACAAAAGATTCGCCATTTTTAATATTTTTTTCAACCCTATCCACTACGACAAATATTCCATTTTTTGCCTCTTCATTTTCTATTTGCCTCAAGTCATCTCTAAGTCTATTTAACTGCTCCTTATTTATTTCAATTTCTTTTTTTATAAAATGCAAGTCTTCCTGATTATTTCCAACAAAAAATACTTTCCATCGACTAACAGAATTTATTTTTTCCATCCTATTTCCTATCCTTATCTCTGATTCGCCTTGATATCTGTCAATATTTTCAGTATTTTCCCAAATAGCTTCTTCTATTCGTATCTTATCATCTTGTACCTTCTCATTAGATAGGACCACCTCTTCTTTTGATTTTAAATTATTATTTTCATCAGTAGCGTTAGAAACCTTCTCTTCTCTCTCATCAACAGCATCAATAATTTTACAAAAATTATTGATAGATCGCATGCCATTATCTTTGATATTATTTCCCGAAAGACTGAGAGAATCTCCCCAATAGGATGGCTTTGGGCTTCCTCCGCTTGGAAACGAGCAGTCCAGCCCATATTTTTTATTCTTTGAAATATTATTGTTTTTTATTGCAATCTCTCCAATTTTCTGCGTTCCCTCATAGAACTGAGAAGCAATTCCGCTAGCACCATTATTATTGATTGAATTTCCGCTGATTACAACCTCGGAACTGCCGATTATTATCTCAATTCCGCTCTCTCCATTATCATAGATATCGTTGTTTTTTATAAATCCCTTGGTCTTGGCTCTTATATCAACCCCCTCTTCTTTATTGCCATATATCCTGCTTTCCGATATTCTGATTTCTCTGCCTTGTTCAATGTATAATCCTTTTCCATTTCCGCCATAAATGCTGGAACTTTTCACAGTTACCCTTCCATTTCCAGGCAAAGCGTCAATTCCTATTTTGCCAAATTTTTTAATAATACAATTGTTTATTTCCATATCAGCTCCTGAATCGATATGGATAGCTGTCGATCCTCCTTCTATCGTCACATTACTAAGAGAACTATTCTTTTTTACTTCCAGCGTTCCGCCTGACAAAAAAACTTTTCCCTTGCTCTCCCCAAAGAGGCTAACCTCCCTATCAATCACTATATTTTCCGCGTATTTTCCTTTTTTAATAAAAATTTTTGCCTTCTTGCTTCCATTTTTGATGGCATCAGAAATTTTATCAAAGGGCTTGTCTTTGCTTCCGTCACTCTCTCCGCTATACCCACTATCAACATAATAATCATAAGAAGCTCCTCTTGTATTTGGAACGAACAGAAAAAAGCAGAAAAAAATTGCTAGAAAAAAAGTGTTAAATTCTATTTTATGCTTATTCATCGACTATCTTATTTATATTCTATTTCTTTGGCTTATTTTTTTTTATAAAGCCTGCTTGTTATTTCGCCATTTTAACATAAATATCAGTGTCGAGTAAAATAGAAGATTTATAGTGATCAGCCGCTTTTGTTTATTCCAATTAAAAACCGCTCTGTGCAAAGATTCTGCACAGAGCGATCGCTATTTTTTTATGTACCATTCCTTTCCTTCCAAGATCCATTCCGGTTTAGTCGTTAATTTGTCAAAATGAACCAGAGAAAACATGCCTCCTAATTCATATTTATATTCTCTGCCGTCTACGACTATAATGGTTTGGCATTCCTTGACCTCTCCTTCTTGGAGAAGATCGTAAAATTTTTGGCTTCCGAAAAATTTTTCCTCCGACATAAAACACCTCTTTTGTGTAATTTTAATAATTTATCAAAATTCTCACAAGTATACACCATTCCGGTGTTTTTGTCAAGCAAATAAAAATGCCCTGTGCAAAGAATCTGCACA
>AMFJ01008224.1_pt1 | contig 12076 bp, 10 predicted proteins | sample 427208 | NCBI WGS metagenome assembly AMFJ01 (sample SAMN02954298, study PRJNA114691) | groundwater metagenome | biome: aquatic; feature: subsurface aquifer; material: sediment; isolation source: subsurface aquifer sediment | place: USA: Rifle, CO | collected 2008-08
ATGTGCAGATTACAAGAGGTCTGACCAAGCCTCGTAGCTTCTGCTTTTCTCAAAATTCAAGCCCGACAATTTTTGCTGCCCTCCAAGCAATTCAAACATTATCTTTTAAGGTGCTCTGTCGAGGTAAGAGTGCAATTACGTTAGTAGATACTCGCTGGCGATACGCTCATATCAAATCAACTTCATTATTGCCCAGCGTTTTACTTTATGATCAGGTGCGCGGTGCTGATTGTGATGAAGGGATTTTAATTCGAGATGGTTATGCAATTGAGGGGGTGTCCAGCAACATCTTTGTCGTTAGTAAAAATAAGATTTTTACACCGCCATTGTCACGAGAAAATTTGAGCGGAGTTACGCGTGATATAGTTTTACGATTGCTTGGGCAAAACCAAATATCTTTTTCAACTAAAAAAATCTCACGTAAAGCATTGGGGAATGCAGATGAGATTTGGATAACTAGTTCTACTCGTGGAATTTTTCCTATTATTAAACTGGATAATAAAAAGGTTGGTAATGGTAAGCCTGGAGTAATGTGGAAGAGGGTGGCAAAACTTTATTTCGATTATCGTAAAAATTTGCAAAGAAAGAGCCTAATAAGTCGATAAAATTATTGTGGTATTTTGCAGATAGCCGTCTGCTATCCAGTTATAAGTTCTTTGCTTTCGCTCCAATTCTATTGCTTACGAATGCTTAATATAGTAGGCTTACGCCCCTAGTAATTTGAAAAACAAAATCCAGGTTAGTCTATGAATTTTAGCGATTATTTTAGCTTGCAGCCACTTATTGAATTTTTCCGCGCTTATCCATATAGCTCTGGTATTATCACTTTTTTTATTGTATTTCTTGAAACGCTGGCGGTGGTTGGGGCGGTTTTTCCAGGTGCCATTATTATGCCGGCTATTGGCTTTTTGATAGGTACCAATGTAATTCCTTTGGGTAGTACTTTTTTATGTGCAATTTCTGGTGCAATCGTAGGGGACTATATTAGTTATTTTATAGGAATTTATTTCCAAGGTCGTATTCATCGCATATGGCCTTTTGTCAGGTGGCCAAAGCTTTTAGCGCAAGGGGAGAAATATTTTCATGCTCATGGTGGAAAAAGTGTGTTTATTGGTCGTTTCGTCATGGTGGTCCGCGTTGTAATCCCATTGATTGCGGGCATGCTTAAAATGCCTTTTTTACGTTTTTCTATCGCAGCTATACCATCAGCTTCAATTTGGGCTGTTGGCTATATTATTCCGGGCGTATTACTTGGAGCATTGTCATTAGAATTGCCACCAAAAGCGGCTGCCGAATTTACTCTGTGGGTATTCTTATCAATGATCGCCCTTTGGGTAATAGTTTGGTTTGCGCATCACTTTTTTAAACAGGTTTGGAGGGCGTTTGATCGCTGTGTGACGCGAATGTGGAAGTATTGTCAAAAGCATAAAATCTTGCGTTGGATTACGGAAGTTTTGGCTGATCCAAGAAAGCCGGATAATCACCAGCAGTTGATTTTGGCAATTGCCTTCATCCTTGCCTTTTCTTTGTATTTTTTCACATTATATCAAGTCTTAACAGCAGGCTTTTTTACTGACTTAGATAAACCAATTTATTACTTGTTACGCAGTTTGCGAGTCAAAAGTTTGGACTATATATCTGTGGTAATGACATCGCTGGGTGATATTACGATGCTGACAATTTCATCCGGACTATTTTTAATGTGGCTTTTGTGGAAACGGTATTGGTATATTGCTGCGCATTGGTTTGGTGTGTTGATATTATGCGCTATTACTATTGGTGGTGCCAAAATTTTGGTTTATATACCAAGACCAATTTATGAAAAATCTATTTCCTCGTTTACGAGTATTCATGCTCTGCTAAGCTTGATCGTCGACAAATATCTCTCATCATTTAGTATCATTCATAAGGCCCTAAGCATGGCATTTGAAAAGTCGACATCCTCTTTTCCTAGCGCCCATACAGCATTAAGTTTTGTGGTTTATGGGTTTTTAGCGGTGATAATTGCGCGCGAATCAAAAAAACAAAACAGGCTTAACCCGTATATTATATCTGGTGTGTTAGTGGTTTTAGTGGCCTTTTCACGTTTGTACTTAGGGGTGCATTGGTTAACCGATGTTGTGGGTGGTGTTTTTATCGGTTTAGCAATAGTTTTATTGGCTACAACATCTTATAGACGTCGACATCACTTTCATTTTTCTGCGCGCGAGATTTTTTGGGTTGTGATAAGTATTTTTATGGCAACCTGGTTTGTTTGCGGTATTCTAAAGTTTCATAAACAAGTGGCTGAGTATTCTTTAATTTGGCCTGAACAAACTACCACTTTAAGCCGGTTACCAACAACAGTACCTCTATATCGTCTTAATAGGTTAGGGCATGCAATTGAAGCTTTTAATGTGAAGTGGATAGGGGATGTAGAGGTAATTAAGCAGAATTTAGTAAAACAAGGTTGGAAAGTTCAGCCAGCAAAAATAGATCTCCTGAATATTGCTAAGGGGTTCTTCGATTCTGCGGCCATATATCATTTGCCAATTTTCTCGCAACTTTACCATAACAGGCCGCCAGTATTGTTGTTAACTAAAGACACCGGCCAAGATAGCGTTATTTTAGCTTTGTATTTATGGGAGTCAGGCATTAAATTAAGCGATGTAAATCTTCCAGTATGGATTGGATCAGTTAAATATTACCAATACAATTCTTCTAAAGTTTTATCTTTAGATTATTTTAAACATAAGCCGGAATTTTTGGGGGCTACCGAGGTATTTACTAAATATTTAAAAACTTTTCACTGGAAAGAAAAGTTTTATCCTCAGGAACAACAACCTGTGGAAATGACAAAGTTGCGTTGGAACGGGCGAATGTTGGTCATTTATCCTTAGAAGAGAAGAAAGTGAATCTTTGTTAGATTATAGCGGTGCTCCAATAGGATCTTTTTTTGAAGACGATTTATGGATAGGCGGGCATTTAGCAAGAGCGGCTATAGATAGGTTTATTATACCTTCACCAAATGAAAGACTTATGCCAGGTCCTTGTAAAACAACTATGAATACGTTGGCTTTATGCTTGGAAGAAAATAGGGGGTGGGGGCAATATGGATGCGGTATATAATTATTTGTTTTTAGAGAAATAAAAATTATGGTAAACGACAATCGTAAAAAACGCATTGGCGAGCAAATTCAACATGAGTTAGGAAATATTTTGTTGCGTCATCCTGAGCAGCCACTATTTTCTCAAATTACACTTATTGCTGTGGATGTTTCAGCTGATCTTTCGGTGGCTAAGGTTTTTTTTAGTATCTTTGATGATGCTAAAATCGAAGAAGCCAAAATGGTGTTAGAGCAAGCGGCTGGTTTTTTGCGTAAGGCTCTTGCGCACAACCTCAATTTGCGTTTAACTCCGCGTCTTAGATTTGCCTACGACGATTCAATTAAACGTGGGCAAAGACTTTCAGCATTGATCGATTCTGCTGTTGCAGCAGATGAAGAGAGACAAAGGGGATAGTTATATTTTTATGAGACGCAATGTTAATGGTATTTTGCTATTAGATAAGCCTATTGGTGTCACTTCGAATGAAGTATTGCAATTGGTGAAAAAGTTGTTTTTGGCGAACAAGGCTGGTCATACCGGCAGTCTTGATCCAATCGCAACTGGAATGCTGCCGATTTGTTTTGGCGAAGCCACCAAGTTTTCTCAGTTTTTGCTTGAATCTGATAAGCGATATGTTGTTACTGGGAAATTAGGTGAAATCACCGCTAGTGCTGATAGCGAAGGGCCAATTATTGAAAAACGAGAAATAAAAAACGTTAATATTCAATCTATTGAGATGGTTTTGCCGAAATTTCGCGGTAAAATCTTGCAACTTCCGCCGATGTATTCTGCTCTTAAACACAAAGGCCAGCCGCTGTATAAATTGGCTCGTCAGGGGATAGAGGTTGAGCGTACTCCGCGAGAGGTTACTATCCATATGTTGCAATTGTTGGATTTAAGCGATGATCTTGTTAAACTTGAAATGCATTGTAGTAAGGGTACCTATGTGCGTACTGTCGTTGCAGATATCGGTGAGATTTTGGGGTGCGGTGCTCATGTGATTGAATTGAGGCGATTAGCTGTTGGGCCATATCAAGCCACACAGATGGTTACATTGGAAAAGCTTCAAGAGCTTGCAGCAAAGAGTGACTATAAATCGCTAGATCAGTTTTTGTTACCTATTGAGTCGATGTTGGTTGGTATGCCAGATTTAACTTTGAACCCAGACATGTTATATTATATGCATCAGGGGCATGCATTAGTAATTCCTCATACTCCAGACTCTGGGTGGGTAAAAATGAAGAGTAAAGATGGTAAATTTTTAGGAGTTGGTGAAGTTATGTCCGATGGAAAAGTTAATCCCAGAAGGATGTGTAAGTTTTAACAGATTAAAAATTGATTTAATCAAATGACATCAAATAACATAGGAGATAGATATGGCTGATAAAAGCGCAAAAGCGGCAAAAAACGTTGCTGGTAAATATTATGTTGACACTAATTGCATTAGCTGTGGGCAATGTGTTGATATTGCAGGTAATTTTTTTGTCGAAAGTCCAGATGGCGGTGTCTATGTGAAAGCCCAGCCAAGCTCTCAAGACGATATTGCTTTGTGTGAACAAGCGCTATCTAATTGCCCAGTTGAGGCAATTGGCAACGATGGCGAATAATTTAATAGAATTTCCAAGCCAAAAGTGTTAGTTTGTCGATACTGCCTTCTGCGAATGACAGCGGTTGGCGAAGTTAAGCGTAATCTTACGCATTTTATAATAAATATAGAGAGGTTTTATGTCATTGTCACCCGCCGTAAAGGCAAAAATTATTAAAGAATATGGGTTGGTTGATGGGGATACTGGTTCTCCAGAAGTGCAAATTGCTCTTTTAACCCACGATATTAACTATCTTACTGAACATTTTAAGTCTCACGCTAAAGACCACCATTCTCGTCGTGGATTAATTCGAAAAGTTAATTTACGTCGCAAATTGCTTAGCTATTTGAAAGAAAAAGATATTATGAGATATCGTAATGTCATTTCTCGTTTAAATTTACGCGGCTAGGTTAAAAAAAATATTAAGATCAAAGAATTACTTTTTTTTGTGGTATATAAAATAGGAAATCATTTTTAATGAAACATATCAAAAAAACTTTTCAATACGGTGAACAAATAGTCACCTTGGAGACTGGCGCGATCGCAAGACAGGCAACTGGTGCGGTTATGGTTAGTATGGGCGATGCGGTTATTTTAGTAACAGCGGTCGCTAAAAAAGATGTGGCTCCAAACCGTGATTTTTTTCCCTTAACCGTAAACTATCAAGAACGTTATTATGCAAATGGTAAGTTACCTGGTGGCTTCATTAAACGCGAAAGTCGCCCAAGTACGCAAGAAACTTTGATTTCACGTTTAATCGATAGACCACTGCGACCGTCATTTCCAGATGGATTTATGAATGAAGTGCAAGTGATTGCAACTTTAATGTCACTTGATCCAGAAATTTCTTCAGATGTTTTAGCATTGATTGGTGCTGCTGCTGCACTTGAAATTTCAGGTATTCCATTCAATGGTCCTCTTGCGGCAGCAAGAGTGGGATATAAAAATGGCAATTATTTGCTTAATCCATCAAGCCAGCAATTAAAAACTTCTGAATTGGACTTGGTTGTTGCCGGCACAAAAAACGCAATTCTAATGGTTGAATCCGAAGCTCATGAATTAAATGAAGAAATTATGCTTGGGGCAGTAATGTTCGGGCATAGAGAAATGCAAGTGGCTATCGAGGCAATCAAAGAATTTGCTGAAGATGTCGGTGCAAAAAAATGGCAGTTTACGCCATCAGAGGCACAGCATGAGCTAATTGCCCAAATCAAAAAAGATTTCGAAGCAGATATTGTTGCGGCTTATGAAATTACTGACAAGCAAGTTAGGTATTCGAAGTTAGGTGCAATTCGTGATCGCGCAGTGAGCCAGTTTGTAACTGCAGAAAGTGGCAGTAAGACAAAAGAACAAGTTACTAATGCTGTATTTGAAATAGAGAGCCAAGTTGTACGTGGCCGTATTTTAAATAACCTTCCCCGTATCGATGGTCGTGATAAGAAAACTGTGCGACCAATTGATATTAGTTTAGGATTGCTTCCTCGCGCTCATGGTTCGGCTGTTTTTACTCGCGGTGAAACTCAAGCTATAGTTGTTACCACTCTGGCTACTGAGGGTAGTGCGCAGATTATTGATGTTCCAGCAGGGGAAAGCAAAGAGCGTTTTATGTTGCATTACAATTTTCCTCCATATTCAACGGGTGAAGTTGGCATGATGGTTGGTCCAAAGCGTCGTGAAATCGGTCATGGTAATTTAGCCAAACGTGCCTTACAGGCGGTAATTCCAACTCAAGAAGAATTTCCATATGTTCTTCGTGTTGTTTCTGAGATTACGGAATCAAACGGATCAAGCTCAATGGCATCAGTATGTGGTGCTAGTTTGTCGTTAATGGACGCTGGTGTGCCAATTAAATCCCCAGTTGCTGGTATTGCTATGGGTTTAATAAAAGAGGGCGAGCGTTTTGCGGTTTTGACTGATATTTTGGGTGACGAGGATCATCTTGGTGATATGGATTTTAAAGTTGCCGGTACTGCTGAAGGTATTACTGCTCTCCAGATGGATATCAAAATTGATGGCATAACCGAAGAGATTATGCGTATTGCTCTGGCGCAGGCAAAAGAGGCACGTATTCATATTTTTAATTTAATGCATGCAAAAATTGCCGCTCCTCGTGAACATATCTCTGATTTTGCCCCACGCATTACTACGATACACATTAACCCAGATAAGATTCGTGATGTTATCGGTAAGGGTGGTGTTACAATTCGCGGCCTTGTTGAAGAAACCGGCGCTATGATTGACATAAAAGATGATGGTACCGTTATGGTTGCATCGGCTGATAAAGAGGCTGCCGCGGAAGCTATACGCCGTATTCAGGCTATAACTGCTGAAGCTGAGGTTGGTAAAATCTATGCCGGAAAAGTTACAAGAATAATGGACTTTGGTGCGGTTGTTTCTTTTCTTCCTAATAAAGATGGTTTGGTCCACATCTCTCAGATTGCCAACCAGCGTGTTAATGATGTACACGACTATTTGAAGGAAGGGCAGGAAGTAAAAGTTAAAGTCATTGAAGTGGATCGTATGGGTAAAGTACGATTAAGTATGAAAGAGGCAGTCGAGGCATAAATTTTTACTAGAGTTTAAAGCATCATCTAGCCAAAATTAAAAGCGAGATAATTTTAGCTATGACGGCCGTTTCCTGTGTAATACCGTGGGATTAGGACATAAGGTTTTGAATGGACCATATGTTACGCTATATGTTTTCTATAACAGGGAAAAAATTTTTTCTAATACGCTCCCCAATAAGAGTTAGTATACGTATAAGCATCCTTAGTATGGTGCTTACTTTGCTGATTGGGGTTTCTCTTTTTATCATCAGCATCAATTATTATGCCTTAGATTCAGTTTTAGTTACCGCGGCAAATTATTATTTAAAGTTCGCTAGTAACACGGTAAGCGCGCAAGTTGGTGGATATTTCGAGCCATTAAACAGTAAAATGTCTATTGCCTTTCACATGCTTGATAGGGGCGTTATCAAGCCTGAGTATTCCAGTCAATTTACCAGGTTTTTATACAGTCTTACTGCCGACGATAAAAATATAAGTGGGGCATATTGGGCAGATACAGATGGTAATTCATGTTGGTTGATTAAGCTTAATGATGGAAATTTCCTAGAGCGGACCTTCCAGCGTAATGGTAGTGTGCACATAGAAAAGCTTTTTGATGCTCAAGGAAAATTGTTATCTGTTGTCAAAGACTTGCCTCCAGATACAGATGATCCACGCTTAAGACCTTGGTATCAGCAAGCCCAGCTTACAAAACATCTAGTTTGGGTCGTTTATAAATTTCTTAAGTCTAGCGATCAAGAAGAGCCAGTTGGTGTTACAGCAGCATTTCCATTTTATGATTCCAAGGGTGATTTACTGGGAGTCTTTGGTATGGATATGTTAGCTGAAACTATTTCCCATTATATCGATGATATTAAAGTTACCAAGCACAGTGTTGTATTTGTGGTTGATAGCACTGCTAATCTCATATCGGTAAATAGATTGGATGCAAACCTGTTTCAAGGCAAAGAATTACCAAAAATTGTAGATTTAAAAAAGCCATGGTTGGAAAAATCTTTTGCAATTTATCTTCAAACGCATCAATCCCCGTTTGTTTATTCAGTTAATCACACCAAGTATATTGCCAGCTATCAAAAAATACCAGGCATAGGAAGCAAATCTCCATGGTATGTCGCTGTAGTAACGCCAATGCATGATATAGTGGCATCGTTACGTAAGGGGGTTTTGTTTGCATTGATATTTGTTGGTATGGCGCTTATTGCTGGGATTATTTTGGCATCTGTTTTTGCGGCAAGTCTCAGCCGCCCTATCAAAAAGCTGGCTCAGGATGCTAATTCGATCTGCCATCTAAAACTAGTGGAGATGAAAGAAAAATTTTCGCATATTATTGAAATTGCTGAAGTGGAAGAATCTTTTGTAAAAATGAAAAATGCTTTAAATTCATTTCAGCGTTATATGCCAATTGCCTTAGTAAAGAAGTTAATTGCTAGTGATAAAGTGGCCGTGTTTGGTGGCGAGACAAAAGAACTAACCTTGATTTTTACAGACATTCAAGATTTTACCCAATTATCTGAAAGCCTTGATCCGCAAGAGCTGATGCAATATTTGTCTAGATATTTTCAAGTAATAACCAAAGTTATTATTGAGATGTATGGTACCGTCGACAAGTATATGGGTGATAGTGTAATGGCTTTTTGGGGAGCGCCAACGGATGATTCGGAGCATGCGCTACATGCTTGTGAGGCTGTACTACAAATACAAGACGCGTTAAAACAATTAAACGAAGATTGGCGAGCAGAGAATAAACCGATGATGGTGACGCGTATCGGTGTTAATACTGGAGAAATGGTTGTTGGTAATGTTGGCTCTGATGATAGGTTAAATTATACTGCATTAGGCGATCACGTTAATCTTGCAAGTCGTTTGGAGGGGTTGAATAAAATATATGGAACTTCTGTTATTGTCAGCGAGTTTACTTATAATCAAGTAAAAAATAAGTTCAAATTTCGTTTGTTAGATAAGGTGGCTGTTAAAGGAAAAACACAGAGTGTTTACATTTATGAGCTTTTAGGGTGGGCGGTGGAGCCCAACTTGGGTTTGGAACAATATAATCGAGATTTTTTTGCTGCTTTTTACCAGTATGAAAAAGGAAGGTGGCAAACAGCAATAGATCTTTTTAATGCCTTAGATAAAAAATATCCAGAAGATCGGGTGATAAAAGTGTTTGTTAAGCGTTGTGAGACGTTTATTGCAAATCCCCCGGCAGATTGGTATGGTGCTTGGGTTATGCTTGAAAAATAGATGTTTTACCGTTATGAGAGAGCGCGCTCATGTCATCTACGCTAAACCAGATTTTCTGTTTAATGGGCCCAACAGCAGCGGGTAAAACTGCGCTCGCAATTGAACTTACTCGGTTTTTTCCTTTTGAGATTATCAGCGTCGATTCAGGAATGATTTATCGTGGTATGGACATAGGAACAGCTAAACCCACCTCCGCAGAGTTGAAAATCACACCCCATTGTTTAATTAACATTTGTGATCCTGCTGAGGCGTACTCTGCTGGGCAATTTCGCCGAGATGCTATTACGGAAATTGAAAAGATTTTTGCTCAAGGAAAAATTCCTTTGTTAGTTGGTGGTACGATGCTTTATTTTAGGGTGTTGCAACAAGGTATCTCAAGCTTACCCCAAGCCAATAAAGAAATTCGTACTGCAATGGCGGCACAAATGGAAGAATTGGGGGTGGAGGCGCTTTATCTGCAGTTACAGAAGATGGATCCGCAAACCGCGGCGCTTGTTAAGCCAGCTGATAGCCAAAGAATTCAGCGCGCACTTGAGGTTTTTGAGCTTACCGGGAAAAGCTTAAGTGAACTGCAAGATATTTCTCCCCCGCAAACGTTGCCATATAAAACCACAAATATTGCAGTAGCGCCCTTAAACCGGACTTATCTTGAGGATAGAATCAATAGGCGATTTAAAGAGATGCTGCGTTTGGGATTGATCGAGGAGATAGAAGGGTTATACAAACGAGGTGATTTACACCCTGACTTACCTTCAATAAGAATGGTTGGCTATCGCCAGGTGTGGCAGTATTTAGCAGGGCAGGTTACCCATGAGCAAATGTTAGAACAAATTCCAATTGCAACACGACAGCTTGCTAAGCGCCAGATGACTTGGTTGCGAAGCTGGCCAGAAGTACAGTGGTTTGATAGCGAAAACGCAGGGTTGCTTGAGGAGGTTGTTAAGGCGATTGATTTGTAGTTGCTTAGCAAAAAATTAGAACCGTATTACTGAAACACTATGTGATTCTAGCTCTTTAATCAGTTGTGCGGGTGATGTGAATTTTATCGTGGCCATTCCCAAGTTTTGTGCTGGAACCAGATTGTCTTGGCTGTCGTCTATAAAGATGCAATTTTTTGGATTTAATTGGTGTCTCTGTAAAAGAAGCTTATAAATCTCTGGATTTGGTTTAATTATTCGTTCTACCCCTGAAACAATGATGTCATTGAAATTATTGAGAAAAGTGTAAGTGGGGTTATGGCGTATATGCGGAAAAAATGTTTCTTTTGCCCAGTTTGTTAGCGCGTATAGAGGGTAGCCTTGAGCATGTAGCGATTTCAATATTTTTACGCTATCTTCAATGGGGCCGCCGATCATTTCTAACCACTGGCTCTGCCAAAGATGAATTGGTTCGCGATAGCTTGGAAATTTGCTAGATAATTCGGTTAATGCTTCGTGGAAAGATCGACCACAGTCCATTTCTGCATTTGTTTTCCAAATGTTGGTTTCTTCATAAAAACGAGATATTTTAGCCAAGTCATTAGCAAAATATTTTTTGTAAACAACATCCGGATCCCATTTAATTAAAACTCTGCCAAGATCAAAAATGATGATTTTCATGGTATTAATTTAAGCATATTTGTTATAAAAAGCCACATTAAACACTGTATGCATGAATTTTAAATTTGATCAGGTATAACTTGGAATGCCTGACTTTTTTTATTATAATCATAAAATCGATTACTAATCTTACACTTAGATAATGGTTTTTTAACATAAATGGAGGGTTATATGGATGATTTATCAAAGATTGCTGGAAAATTTGACCTACAAAAAATTATTGGCGACGTCAAATCAATGATTAGTCCGGTGGTAATTCCAGAAGCCAGTAAAGATGATCCTGTTGCATATTGTTTGTCTGAACTCAGTAAGTTTGCTAAAGATTTGGCAGAAGGCCATGCTAAACAGGCGGACACAATAGCAAAAATAAGCAACATGCTGGGAACGCTGCATCAAGAGATAGCCAAGCGAAAAGGGGCAGTCGGTGTTGTGGCAAAATCCCAGGAGCCTGCTAAAGCCCCAGCTGATTCTACAGAAAAGTAACAGACTGCTCTTGACGAGTGTATAATGTAACACTACTATATGCATCTTGTTGTTCCCCAGTAGCTCAGCGGTAGAGCAGGTGACTGTTAATCACTTGGTCGGAGGTTCAATCCCTTCCCGGGGAGCCAGATAAATCAAGGCTTCCCGCAACAAAGCCAACGCTAAGTAACGGTATTTTTATTTTACATTTGGCAAAATTTATAATTTTTACATGCTATTTTTATGTTTTAAATTATTGAGGTGTATGTAAAGGTCGTTTAGGCGAGGGGTGTGGTGCGACAAGAGGTCGCTGTAAGAGTTGTCCTACATGAGATAGGACTGCCTGTACCGTCAGGCAAATCTAGCGAGTTTATTAAACTCGTACTCGACTAGCGTGAGTTTATCACGACGGTAGACAGAATTTTCCCCCAAGGCCTGTCCACAAAGGCTTTTAACGATTTTTTATGTGTATACACCAACACCGCTCAACTTTCTTTTTTCTATGTGATATCTATCGATAGCAAATTCTTGTATT
>AMFJ01035938.1_pt1 | contig 12075 bp, 9 predicted proteins | sample 427208 | NCBI WGS metagenome assembly AMFJ01 (sample SAMN02954298, study PRJNA114691) | groundwater metagenome | biome: aquatic; feature: subsurface aquifer; material: sediment; isolation source: subsurface aquifer sediment | place: USA: Rifle, CO | collected 2008-08
AATTTAACGAATCAGTAAAGCATTTCCTTGATACAAGAAACAATTTGGGGTTTTTTAATGTTTTTCTTGAAATAGGGAATTTTCCCACATCCATATACTATCTTCTTAAAAGTGGGGACATAATTGCCACAACCATTGCAAACCTAATTCTTTCAAATAAAATAACTCTACCCGAATTAAATTTAGAATTATCAAACAACGATATTGCAAATTGGATCTATTTTTTAAAAGGCGATTTCAGTCCGGTTGAAAAATTTCCCTGGTATAACTCGCAAACCGAGATTCAATCGATTATTAATTACATAAATGGAAGTCCTGCGACTCTTTTAAAATCTAATTCACTTATAATTTCAACATTTGTCAATACACTTATTCCTGATTATCAAAAAAAAAGCTGTGAAAAAGAAAGTCTTGAACTCTCAAAGACTTTTCCTCAACTTGAGATTTATTCTATAGTTCCGGATAAGGTATATGCAGAAGAGCTTAATAAAAATTATTTAATATTTTTTGCCATAGGCCTTTCCATACTAATATCAATATTTATTGCCTCTCTTTATTATCTGTACAGGAAATATAAACTCTCACTTGAAATACAACGTCAGAAAGATCTGGAGAAAATGGATGCCTTATCCATTGCAAAGCATGAACAAATGGAAGCCAAAAAGAAAAGAGACAAAACAGAACTTAATGTTTCTTCATTTGTTACCCTGAACATTCAAATGGAAGTTTTGGATCTGGCTTATACGAAACTTGGTTTAAGAGTTAATCCTGCCAAGCTTACGGAACAACTTGAAAAAACAAAGATTCCGAATATATCCTTTAAAATATACACTATTTCAAATTCATATGGACTTAATGTAAAAATGCTCTCAACTACGCCTCAGGAACTTACTAAACAAACCCAGGCAGGCGTTGTTGTACTGGTTTTAAAGGGTGATTTGATTGCTTTATTAAAAAGCGCTGATACTCAGAACGCCTACCTGCAGTTTTCCCAGAAAGATTCACGAAAAGTTCCATATACATCGCTTAAACTAAGCTGGGACGGGAACATTATCTTATTAAATAAAATATAGGGATATTAATATGCCGGAAAACTTACCTTTAAACGATTCTGATAATTTTTTCAAGAGAACTATTTATTTTATAATACTTCTTATCTTGAATGCCGCTTTATTTTTTCTATTTCTCAGTATAAAATTCAGCATTCCGGAACAACGAAAGCTTTCTTTTAACAATAATTTGTTAATTAATAATATCATAGCCCCTAAATTTACGAACAGCTTTCACTCAGATGTTTTAAAACTTGACTTGGATTGCAAGCCCTATGATCCTGAGACTTCAATTGAACAGTGGAAGAAAAAGTCAGTTTTTCATCTTGATTTTCCCTCAGGAAAAGGCCTTTCTGAAATCAATGTATTTTCCTTAAAGACACGAAATTCCAATCTTTTTAAAGATGGCACGCTAATAATAAATACATTATACCCCGGATCCGGCATTTTTGGTTTTTCAATACTGGATAATATTCGTGAAACAATTATTTTATATAATGAATCATATTATTTATTTAACGGTACAGATTTGAAAGAAAAATTTAATAAAACCTTAAACGAAACATTTGTTGGACAAATAAATAAATTTTATTCTCTAAAACTTGATGGCAATAAAATTATCCTGAATTGTCCACTTGGATTGTCCAGGGAATTTGGCAGTTACAATAGTCAATATTTAATCAACAAAATATCAGACCAATTTCATAATTTCATTAAATTCAATTATGATAGTTCTCTGTTTATTTCATCAATTGAAAATAATCTTGGGGAAAAAGTTGAGCTCTCAAAAAATGCAGAAGGTTTTGTAAAAAGTATAAAATCCGAAAATGGTATTTACAATTTTAGTTTCGATGATAAGAAAAACCTTACGGAAATATTATATCCTAATAATACCAAGCTCTTAATTCAAAGAGAAAGTGAGACTTATCCTCATCAAATAACCGGTATTACTTATCCTTATAAAGGGAAAATATCCTTAAAATATGGTTTACTTGGGAAATTGATTTCTGTTGCTAATAATGATAAAACCTTATCGATTGTCTATGGTAACAATGTTATTCAAATGCAATACAATGACCAGAAGTTTAGGATTGATTATTCAGATTTTCAGACAAACTATTACTTTAATGAAAAGATGTATCAGTTTAATCACAATGTTTTAGGTTTTATTACCGGGTACACAAGTGAAAACGGTAAATATACATATGAATATGACGATAAAAACAATCTTATTGTCAAAAAATACAACGATACTACTTATAAATATTTCTATGATCCTGATTCCAACATTCTCCAAAAAACTCTTAGAAATGATGAAACTCTTTCCGAAAGAACTATTGAAAACGGTCTCATTAAAAATGAATCTAACAGTGTTGTCGGTGAAATACAATTTGATTATGATGCTTTCAGTTCCTTAACAAAATTCAAGATTGATAATCTTGGAACTTATGAATTTATCAGAAATGAAAAAGGACTTATTACTAAAGTGATCATGCCGGAAAACAAACAATCTTTCTTTGATTGGAACGGCAACAACCTTATCGAATACAAAGATATTTTTAATTCCTCTTATAAATTTAACTATGATAAAAGCGGAAATCTTATTGAAATAATATATCCCAAAGGTTTACCTAATTTTACTGTAGAAAGCTTCTATAAAGCCTGCAATTTGCTTCCTGCGATTTCAAATACAGATTTTAAAATAGCTAATATTGACTTTAAAAACAGATTATTTGAAATATTAACACCTTCTAATGAAAAACTATCTGTCACGCTGGACACTTTCAGAAGAATCCAAAATGTCTCTGATGTCACCGGAAAGTTCATCCGCAAATACAATTACAACAAAAGAAACAAATTAACATCTGTAATATTCGACAATAATTCATGCGTTAATATTGAATACAATGAAAAAGGACAAATTAATAATTACCTGACATCTACAGGTGATTGGTCAAAATTTGAATTTTCAGAAAATAATGTCTCAAAGATATTTACAGACAAAGATTTCAGGGCATATGAATATGACGAAACAGGCAGAACAAAGCAAGTTTCAATTAATGTCATTCTGAAATACGGTTTTCGCTATGATAATACATTTCCTTCAAAAATCGCCTCCATAGAGTATCCTGATAAAACTAAAATCCTGTATTCCTATGACTCAAAAGGCAGAATCAAAAATGTCGGTTTTCCAAATTCCAATACAGTGAATTTTGTTTACTCAAACGATAATACCTGTGAAATAAAATTCTCAAGCGGAGTAAATCAAATTGAAGAATATAATGAATCCGGTCAGATTGATTCTATTTCTGTAACAGATCCTTCAAATGAATCCATAAGAGAAATAAATATCTTTTACAAAAACAACAGAGTGGTTGCAGGATCTAATAATAGCAGGCGGGAAAAAATTACGTATGATAATAATAATAATTTATTAGCTGAATATTCCATTCAATCTCTCGGAGATTATAAATATCAATACGATGTAAATCAAAACATTGTAAAAATTGAAAAACCTAGTAATACAGTCAAATTTGAATACATTAAAGATAAAAACTTTCTTGCAATTTCTGACACTTCAAAAAACAGTGAAGTCACATCTTTAAATATAGTCGGCAAAACATTAGAATCCAAATTCAGTTTTCTTGAAATTAACGGTGTGGGACAAAACACCGAAGAAAAAGATAAGCAATTTGTAATAAAAAATTTTCCTATCAATCCGGATAATAATATTTTAAATATAAAAACCTTGTTTGCCTCCGGCACAAACACAAGTCAAAACCTGCAGTTCTATGTTAACTCACAGTCATCATCTATTTACCAGTTCAATAATAACGGAAATTTGAAATATATTTGGGAAGATGGCAGTGCGAAGACTTATAACTGGAATGCATTTATGCAACTAAAATCCTTTCAAAATAACAATAAACTTATTTATTTTAATTTTCTGCCCAATGGACTTCTTTCATCTGTAACATCTGAAGGTAAAACAATTTATTTTGCTTATGATATTTATGGGAATATTATTGAGGAGATTGCTTCAACCGGAAGATCAATTCGCAAATATATTTATGACTACGACAAAAACAGATTGTTGTTTTCTTATGACGGAAATACCCTGCTTTATTATCATACCGATGCATTTGGCTCTGTAGTTAATATAACAAATGCCCAAGGCGCAACAGTTGCAGAATATTTATATTCTCCTTTCGGGCAAATCTTATTCAAAAAAGAACAGACTGATAACAACTTTGGTTTTTTAGGAATGTATAAAAATCCTGAAACAAATCTTTATTTTAATACCAAAGGTGTCTGGGATGCCGAAAATGTTATTCTCTTTAAGAGCTCTTATTATCACCCATGGTTGTCGAATAAATCTTTTCTAATGACAATTAATAATCATATATTGCCAATAAAACTCCGTGAAACCAGGCTGACAAATATGGTACTTGATACTCCCGATATTCCTGAAAAAATTTCTTTTAATCAGGATTTTATCTGGACTAACTACATCAACATTAATCCTTCCCTGATGTTTTTGAAATCGCACCTGGAAAATAAGCAGTCTTAACCGTTTGGTTGTTTTTTTAAATAAATTCGAATGCCGGTTGACCCGTAGCTTTTATCTTTATATAAAGATAAGTAGTGATCTAAAGAATCCAGATTAATTGGATACTTTGAGAAAAATTCTATTATCAATAATCCATTAGTATTTAAAAAATCATTTTGAACAATCTTTTCTATACAAGCCATGTAGATTTTTGAATCATCCGTATCCCCTGCAGATTTAATAAACGGAGGATCCAGATATATTATATCAAATTTTCTGCCGCTTAGCATTTTAAATGAAGCATCAACCTTTGAGCAGTAAACTTCAAGTTTTTCCGAGGAAAAAGGAAATCTCGCAATATTTTTCTTCAACTGAGCAATTATCCTGGAATTTGAATCAATCCACACAACCTCATTAACATTTCTGCTAAGAGCTTCAAATCCGTTTATTCCGGAGCCGCAAAATAAATCCAGGAAATTTAATCCTTCTAAATTGTTTCCAATCATATTAAAAACCGCCTGGCGGTTTTTAGTTTGCGTTGGCCGCAATCCGTCAATAAGCTCCACTTCCAGATATCTGTTTCTGTATTTTCCGCTTGTGATCCGAAGTTTTGTTTTCATAAAAAAATGCCACGTAATAAATTAAAATTAAATTATAAAAGTTGAATATTTTTTATTTCCCCTGAAATGCTCAAGAAGTTTTCTTGAAACTTCCAAATCACTAATTTTAATGGCATTTTCCATTACATCACAGGCTTCTTTGAAATAATTATTCTGGGAATATGCTATGGCTAAAGTTTCCATATTGCTATAGGAATGGTCCAGCTCCAAAGCAGTTTTTGCAAGTTTAATACTTTCAACTTTATTATATCCTGAAGATTCTACCATGGCATGAATTAAGGCTAAATAACGCAGCGCCTTGGAATTCGCTTTGTCCCGGTCTATGGCCTTATTCAGCGAATAAAATGCAGTATCATATTTTTTCTGCTGAAACAAAAACTCTCCCAAGTCGGCATGATAGGTTGAACAACCGGGATTTATTTTTATGGCTTTATTAAAATCCTTCAAAGCAGACTCAAAATCCTCTTTCAAGATATTGGTTTTAGCCCGCAAAAAATAACATTCATCATCCTTGTCGTTTATTTCAAGTGCCTGCTTAAAATCTTTCAGAGCATTCTTCCACTCATTAATTTTTAATTTAGCACGGCCTCTGCATTTGTACGCCTCAAAATTATTAGCATCAATCTGAATAACCCCGGAAAAATCCTCTATGGCTCCATTAATATTACCTGCATGTATTCTGACCTGTCCTCTTTTTAGAAAATATTCTTCATAACGCAACCCTAATTTTCTTGAAATATCTGCTTTCAGTTTTGCTTCAAAATCAGCGTTTCCTGAAGCATTTTTATCAATTTCGCTAAGTTTTGCTATTTCATCAACAGGTTCGAGAGCTTTCTTGATAGCCTCATTTAAAAGTTCGTTTGCCTTGACAAAATCATTCTCGCTTATTTTTTTGAGCGCTTTATTAAAAATTATCTCACTGTTCTGAGGATTAATAGCTATTGCCTTCTTAAAATCCTCATATCCTTCTTTAATCATTTTATTCTTTAAGTACAACATACCTCTTTTAAAATACAATGCATAATCGTTTGGCTTAAAATCAATACCTTTTGAATAATCTTCAAAAGCCCCTTTAAAATTATTGTTTAAAGCTTTTGCATCGGCCCTTTTAATGAATAAAGGTATATTGAAAGGTTCAAGCTCCAAAGCTTTATCATAATCTTTTACTGCTTTTTCCAGCTCACTTTTAAGGATATATAAAGCTGCCCTTTTAATATAAACAAGTACCTGCCTGGAATCGCGTTTTATAACTTCGGAATAATCTGAAATGGCATTATCATAATCATTCTTTAGAGCCCTTACATCACCTCTTATTATATAAGTGGCTATATTGTCAGGTTCATACTCTATTACTTTAGAGTAATCTCTTTCAGCCGCAGAAAAATTACCCTTATTCATTTTTGCTTCCCCTCTGAAAAGATGCAAAGATGAGACCGGAAGTTGTAATTTATTAAAAAACATAACATCGCTTATTCTGTTTGTTTCTTTTATTTTATGAAAATTTTGAAGCAATCTTTCAATTTTAATAAGCGCCTTATCAAACTTTTTTATGGCTAAATCGACTTTTGTACGCTTGATGTCTTCTTTTCCCGAAACGAACAAGTTCATCGGGCTTTCAGGGTCTTTCTGCAATGCCCTTTTGTAATCGTTCAGCGATTCTTCATAGTCCCCTTTTAATATTCTGACATCGCCTCTTTTGTAATACATATCATAATTATCCGTATCCATGCTGATAACATGAGTCAAATCGTCAAGAACACCGTCAAAATCACCAAGACGTTTTCTTATTTTCACTCTATTCAGATACGCCTGCTTATTGGAAGGCTGATATTTTAAAACCATTGTATAGTCCGACATGGCACCTGAAAAATCTTTTAATTTTGTTCTCAAAAGTCCCCGCGAGAAAATCAACGGAAGAAGTTTTTTAAATACCTTTTTGGCTTCTTTGTATTCCTTTAAGGCGCCGGTTATATCGCCGGAATCATTCTTAACAACGCCTTCATTGCGGCTTTTCTTAATATAATCAAAGGCGATATTGATGGCTTTTGTATATAAATCAATAGCAGTCTTACTATCCCCTTTAATTTCACTTTCTTTTGCCTGTTCTCTGATATTTCTGAAAGATTCATGATTGAATCTGATAATATGGACTTTTTCTTCTTTTTGTATTTTTTTGGAAAAAGCTCTTTTCTTGTATTCAAATGCAGATTGATTTTCATCGGGTTTTATCCGGAGTTTTGAGTCTTCTGGATCATGTTCAGTTACCTCGACAGAAGGGGACTGTATATTTTCTTTAGGTTTCTTAATTTCCAAAGCAGAAGATTCTACAGTAGAAGAAGGTTTATCTCCAAGATTTAAATCGCTAAAACTTTTAAAAACTTTCATAATTTTATGAAATAATAAATACCTTAAATGTTTAAAACAGAAACTTGATTAAGATATTAATATAAGCAAATAATTTTTTTTGCAAGTCCTCATTTATTAAATTCTCTTTTTATCTGCATTTATTTATAATAAACTAATTTTAATTAGTGATTTTTTCATATGAATACAAATAACATAAAGACAGAAATAATCGCCGGGATTACTACTTTTTTATCAAGCATGTACATCATAGTGGTAAATCCATCCATACTCAGTGCTTGCGGAATGCAATTTTCTGCGCTGGTTACAGCCACAATCATTGTAAGCGCAATAAGTTCAATATTAATGGGTTTATACTCAAAAAATCCGATACTACTTGCTCCGGGAATGGGAATAAATGCTTATTTTACTTATTCAATTGTCATTGGAATGAATGTTCCATGGCAGGAAGCTCTGGGAACCGTATTCTGGTCAGGGATAATTTTTCTATTACTCTCAATTTTCAATATCCGAACATATATTATCAAAGCCATTCCCCGACAGCTGCGTCTTGGCGTTTCAGTAGGCATAGGCTTGTTTATAACTTTTATAGGTTTTTCCAAAGCCGGATTTATTGTGGCAAAAAAAGAAACACTGATTGGGCTTGGAGATTTCAACTGCTCTACTTTTGTTTTTGTTTTCGGTCTCATAATTACCGCCATACTTATTTGCAAAAAATATAAAGGCGCGCTTATAATAGGCATTATACTTTCCACAATAGCTTATTATCTTACTTCTGCCGGTATATTCCCTGATTCTCAAAACTGTCCTGCAATATCCGCAAATATAATTTCAGGGAAACTTTTTTCCTGGCCGGATTTCAGTCTTTTTATGCAATTTGATTTTATCGGCGCATTAAAATTCAGTTATATTCCTGTAATCTTTGCATTTCTTTTTACCGCTCTCTTTGACAGCTTATCTACCTTTGTTGCAGTAGCTGAAACCTCAAATCTTAAAGATGAAAACGGAGAGCCTAAAAACATTAAGCAATCAATGATTGTTGATGCTTTCGCAACCATATTGTCAGGAATTTTTGGTACCAGTTCTGCAACCAGTTATATTGAATCAGCTGCCGGCATTAGAGAAGGCGGGCGAACAGGCATTACGGCAATTACGGCAGGCTTTCTTTTTATACCATTCCTTTTTCTCTCACCGATTTTGTCTTATATTCCTCCGGTTGCCACGGCTCCGGCTCTGGTTCTTGTAGGCGTTTTTATGATGAAATCCGTCATATCAATCGACTGGGATAGCCTGGATAACGCTTTTCCGGCTTTTCTTGCAATAACTTTAATTCCCATGACTTATTCCATATCTCAAGGTATTATATGGAGTTTTCTTTGTTTTACTGTACTGAAATTCTTCTCAGGAAAAAGAAAAGAAATTTCTTTCACCTTACTTGTAATTGATATATTTGCAATTTTATCGTTAATAATGTCCTGAAAATTTATTTCTTCCAAAAAAGGGCTAAAGGTTTAAAATATTGACTTAAAGCCTGCAAATTTGTATTACTTATAGGCTTAACGAAAACACTAATCATTGTCATTACCCGATTTATGCTAAAAGTATAATTCAGAGTAATCAGAGAATCTGATACTCTTCATTATTCGGGTAATCCAGAAGCTTATAAATACTGGATTGCCGGAACTGAGTCCGACAATGACATGTTTAGTAAATTTACAAATAATGGGGTTTTCGTTCAGCCTCTACTTATTAAACTTAATAAAAATAAAAAAACATTTATGGTTGAAATAGATAAAAGAAAATTCAAGAGAATATCTTCTTCCTCAATATTGTCATTCAGACCAATTGATAAAAACAACCTGGATAAAGTACATCAGAATTATATTCCTGCAGATGTTTTAAATCTTTCATTAAAAGGAATCTTATTTGAATCAAATTATCCGCTGGAAGAAGGCTGTCACATAAAATTAAGACTTCGGTTATTTAACATAATTTCGGAAGATCCTTCAATTGCATCTCAAAATCAGGAAATTGAAGATCTTGCGGCAACTGCAAAAATACTGAGGAATGACAAACAAAATGATGGCACTTTTTTACTTGCTGCAGAATTAATTTCCATTCAGGAAGGTAACATTGAATTACTGACAAAACTTATCAATTCGTTAACATAATTCGCTGATACATAATTCTTACTTCCCTTAATGTGTTTAATATTCCATTTCATTAATACCACCTCCCCGAACAATATTAAAAATATTTGACATCATATATAACAATATAATAATATTAGAATATTGTTATATATGGAGTTAATCTTATGACGGAGAAAATATATGAGTTACATGCTCAGATGTGCAAGATATTTACTTCCCCTAAAAGGCTTGAAATACTTAACCTGTTAAGAGATAAAGAACTGTCTGTTACAGAATTAATGGGCAAAGCAGGAATCAGCCAGGCAAATCTTTCTCAACATTTAGGTATTTTAAGGGAGAAAGGGATAGTTAAGACTAAAAGAGACGGCACGACGATTTATTATTCTTTAACAAATTGTAAGATTATCAAAGCTTTTGATATTATAAAAGAAATACTTATGGAAAAACTGGCTCAGACAGAGAAGTTGTCTCAGGACTTACATTTGAGGAAAAAGAAATAGTCTATTACTTTTTTTAACTAATTTAATCAAAGAATATATCAATATGGAAGAATATAAAACTGCAAAAAGTAGAAGAATAATTAAGCAATTAATTATGACAATTGTTTTTCTTGTAATTATTATTGGTGGTTGGCACTATCCTCTCTTAGGTTACTTCATTCCACTTTGTATGCTTTTAGGTATTGGGATAGGATTTTTCAAAGGTAGAATGTGGTGTAACTGGTTGTGCCCGCGCGGAAGTTTTTTTGATATATTAATAAAACCCATTAGTCCCAAGAAAAAAATACCAATTTTTTTTAAAGGCTTACCACTTAGAATAGGCATACTTTCCATTCTTATGTTGGTTATGACCATACAAATCATTAAAAACTGGCCGGATCCCTACAAAATAGGAATGTTTTTTGTAATATTCCTGACCATTTCCACTATACTGGGGATAATTTTAGCTTTAATTCTTCATCAACGCACCTGGTGTTGCATTTGTCCTATAGGTTCAATGGTAAATTGGATAGGCAAAAGAAAATATCCTTTAACAATAGACTCTAAACTTTGTATGGAATGTAAGCTCTGTTATAAAGCCTGCCCAATCCAGATTGCTCCATTTGATTTTAAACAATCGGGGCTGGATATTGTAAGGGATAGTGATTGTTTGAAGTGTGGTTTGTGTGTATCGGCATGTCCCAAAGGAGCCTTGGAATTAAATAGAGACAAGAGATGAAAATATATTTCAATAAGGATATTTGAAAAAAGGATAAGTCGTTATGAAAGCAAGAGAAAGCGGAATGCCGGATCGAATTATGTGGGAGAATTTTTTTAACCCAGAGAAAGTTCTGACAACACTTGGCTTGAATAACCGGATTGTTGATATTGCCGAATTTGGTTGCGGGTATGGTACTTTCACTATTCCGGCTGCAAAAATCATAAGCGGTGTTATTTACGCACTGGATATAGAACCGGAGATGATTCGAATAACAGGCGCCGAAGCGACAAAACAAAACTTAAGTAATGTTAAAGTTATTTTACGTGATTTTATTGATACAGGAACAGGATTACCGGATGAAAGTGTTGATTATGTTATGCTTTTTAACATTCTTCACCTTGAAAATCCAGCTGGCTTGTTGACCGAAGCGGAAAGAATATTAAAAAGAAACGGCAAGCTTGGTATTATACACTGGAAGCATGATTCCACAACACCGCGCGGACCATCAATGGAAATCCGGCCTAAACCGGAAAATTGTATTATATGGGCGCAAGCAGCCGGTTTTACAGATCCGAAACAATATGATTTAAAACCGTATCACTACGGAATTGTTTTAATTAAAAAATAAATTATACCCTCTAAGGAGAATTTAAAATGAAAGTAGGAGTAATTATTTCAAGCGATGATGCAGAAACATGCTGGAACGCTTTAAGGTATGCAAATTATTGTTTAAGTCAAAAAGATGAAGTAAAAATATTTCTTGCCGGAAAAGGCGTAGATTATCAGAAAATTAGCACCAATAAGTTCAATACAGTCGAGCAGGCGTCAAAATTTCTGCAAACCGGCGGAAAATTATTTGCCTGCGGCACATGCATTAAATCCCGCGAGCAGGAAGGTTCCGACCTGTGCCCGATTTCAACGATGAAAGACATGTATGAGATAATAAAAGAAAGTGATAAGGTTATTACTTTTTAATCTGAAAAAAGCAGTTGATTTCGCTACGAATGCCGAACCTTTCAACTTTGAAAAAATATTTTCAAGTCAGAAAAAAAATATAAAAACTTTAAAAAATTAGATTGAAAAACTGAAAAATTATGGGTTTCAGTTCAGCCACTAATTATTACTTGCGCAATCTTAGA
>AMFJ01033880.1_pt1 | contig 12057 bp, 20 predicted proteins | sample 427208 | NCBI WGS metagenome assembly AMFJ01 (sample SAMN02954298, study PRJNA114691) | groundwater metagenome | biome: aquatic; feature: subsurface aquifer; material: sediment; isolation source: subsurface aquifer sediment | place: USA: Rifle, CO | collected 2008-08
AGCATTAGAATACCGCCTCCTGCACTTTGAGTAACCCTTGCTCCACCCTCTGCAAAAAGGGCGAATGGCAACCTTGCAATAATACCCACCATGATGATCAGAGATATACCGTTACCTAAGCCGCGATCGGTAATTCGCTCTCCTAACCACATAATGAACATTGTTCCACCAACTAAAACTATGGTAGCAAAAACATTAAAAGTAAATCCATTGAAAAGGAATGCTGCTTCCGGCAACTGCACATGCAGGTTGGCCATATATGCAGGCCCCTGAAGTGCAAGAATAACTATTGTCAGATAGCGTGTCCATTGATTCATCTTTCTGCGGCCGCTTTCGCCTTCGCGCTGCAAACGCTGAAAGTAAGGAATCATAATTCCAAGGAGTTGGATAACAATTGATGCAGAGATGTATGGCATTACCCCCAGTGCAAAAATGGATGCATTACCAAAAGCCCCGCCCGAAAACATATTGAGTAGTCCCAACAGACCTTCGGAGGCCTGGCTCTGCAGGTTTCCAAGCTGTGTAGGGTCAATTCCGGGCATAACTACAAAGCTGCCCAGACGGTAAACCAACAGCAAAAGGAGGGTATAAACTATCCTTTTACGCAGCTCTTCAATCTTGAAAATATTTTTTATTGTTTCAATAAATTTTTTCATCGGAATTGTTAGATTTTTGTAGCCTTTCCCTGCTGTGCCTCAATCTGCGCTACTGCTGTTTTAGAAAATGCGTGAGCTGTAACATCAAGTTTGGCAGTAAGTGTACCATTTGCCAGAATTTTAACTCTGTCATTTTTTGATACAAGACCTGCATCTATCAGGGTATCAAGAGTAATCACCTCAATTCCTGCTTTTTCGCTCAACTCCTGAAGAGTTGAAATATTAATAGCTTTAAATTCTACTCTGTTGATATTGTTAAAGCCAAACTTCGGAAGTCTTCTTTGAATAGGCATCTGGCCCCCTTCAAATCCGGCTTTCTTAGAATAGCCCGATCTTGATTGTGCTCCTTTGTGGCCTTTGGTAGATGTTCCTCCGTGGCCGGATCCCTCGCCTCTTCCGATACGTTTTTCTCTGCCGTTTGCTCCTGCTGCGGGTTTTAGATTATGTAATTTCATTTTTAAAATCTCCTTTTAGTTAATTTCTTCAACTTTAACAAGGTGTAGGACTTTTTCAATCATACCCTTATATACAGGATTTAATTCAATTTCAACTGACTGATTAATTTTGCGAATTCCTAAAGTAGCCAGCGTAGCTGCCTGCCTTATTGTTGCTTTGTTCTTGCTCTTAGTTTGAGTAATTCTTACTTTTCCCATTTCTTCTTCTCCTCCTAACCGTTAAATACTCTGTTCATTGGAATTCCGCGAAGACCGGCAACGGTATAAGCATCTCTCATTTCAAGAAGTGCTGCAACTGTAGCCTTCACAAGGTTGTGAGGATTTGACGAGCCTTTTGACTTAGCAAGTACATCGTGTATACCAACTGATTCAAATACCGCGCGCATCGCACCTCCTGCCTTTACTCCGGTTCCTTCTGCAGCGGGTTTCATAAAAACTCTTGCACCACCGAATTTAGCTTCCTGCTCGTGAGGAATAGTCTTTTTGTTCAAAGGAATTTTGACAAGGTTCTTCTTTGCATCTTCAATTCCTTTTGAAATTGCAGTCGTAACCTCATTTGCCTTGCCCAGGCCGAAGCCTACTACACCCTTCTCATCTCCAACTACCACAATGGCAGCAAAACTGAAGTGGCGACCACCTTTGGTTACCTTTGTAACTCTTTTTACTGCCACCAACCTGTCTTTAAGTTCGAGATCGGTAGTTTTAACTTTCTTTACATTTATATTTGCCATAGTCTAATCCTAGAATTTAAGACCACCTTCGCGGGCGGCATCTGCTAAACTTTTTACTCTTCCGTGATAAAGGTAACCTCCTCTGTCGAATGATACCTCTGTAATACCCTTTTCAATTGCACGCTCAGCTGCCAGTTTCCCGACTAGTTTTGCCATTTCAATTGCGGGCTTGCCTTTGCACGCCTCAACGATTGCTTTGTCAAGAGAACTTGCAGATGCAAGTGTAACTCCTTTAACATCGTCGATAAGCTGAACATATATCTGTTTATTGCTTCTGAATACAGCCAGTCTGGGCCTTTCGGCAACACCGGTAACCACTTTGCGGATGCGGTGCTGTATTCTCTTTCTTCTTTCTATTTTATTTATAGCCATATATCCTCCCCTTATTATTTAGCGCTGGCCGATTTTCCGGCTTTGCGACGAAGTTGTTCACCAACAAACTTAATACCTTTACCTTTGTATGGTTCAGGTTTACGCAACGAGCGTATTTTAGCGGCAACCATTCCGATTAATTGCTTGTCGAAACTGGTTAAAGTCAACACAGGGTTAGCACCCTTTTTAACAACTTCTGCCACAGCCTTTACTTCTACAGGGAGCAAAAGGTGAATATCATGTGAGTAGCCAAGACTCATTTCCACAACCTGACCTTTAACTTCAACACGGTAACCCACACCAACAAACTCTTGTTTGATTGTGTAGCCTGTTGATACTCCGGTAACCATATTACTGATTAGCGACCTGTATAAACCGTGCATAGAACGGTGACGAGGCTGATCTGTCGGACGGCTGACTGTAACTATACCTCCCTCAATCGTAACAGTGATGTCGGCATCTACTTTTTGCGACAATTCACCTAGGGGGCCTTTAACCTTAACAACATTGTCGGATCCAATAGTGGCGCTGACTCCGGCAGGAAGGTTTACAGGTAATTTTCCTATTCGTGACATTTATTAATAGTTTTTTAATTTATATACTAAGGAACTTATAGATTAATAAACGTAGCAAAGAATTTCTCCGCCAACATTTAGATCTTTTGCCTCTTTGTCTGTTATAATACCTTTGGAGGTAGAAATAATGGCAATACCAAGTCCGTTAAGTACTCTCGGCATTTTATCGACGCCTGAATACCGTCTCAAACCCGGAGAACTTATTCTGGTTATTTTTTTGATAGCCGACTTTTTGGTATCGGGATGATACTTAAGAGCTATTTTAATGGTGCTGAAAGGTGTTCCCTCAACTAGTTTGTAGCTGATAATATACCCTTTTTCATGGAGAATACGGGTAAGTTCCAGCTTCATTTTTGAAGAAGGAATTTCAACAACCTTATGTCCTGCAAGAGCTGCATTACGCACCCTTGTCAAGTAATCTGCAATTGGATCAGTCATTGTTACTTTTTTTTTGTTTTTCGATCGACATCCAACCGGATGCCCGATATCCAATAATTAATAAATATTATATATAATTGGCGGCACAAAGCCGCAATTTTCTACCAACTAGCTTTGCGAATGCCCGGGATAAGTCCCTTGCTGGCCATTTCACGAAACTGGATACGGCTGATACCGAAAATTCGCATAAATCCTTTTGGACGGCCGGTGAGTGAACAACGGTTATGCTGGCGAACAGGACTTGAATTTTTTGGAAGTAAGTCAAGTGCTGCATAGTCGCCCGCCTCTTTAAGGGCTTTGCGTTTTTCTGCGTATTTGGCACATAGTTTAGCGCGTTTAACTTCGCGTGCCTTCATTGATTCTTTTGCCATTATCTATCTCTAATTTTATAGATTATTTCTTAATGTTTTTGAAAGGCAGGCCGAACTCGCGAAGCAGTGCAAATGCTTCTTCGTCGCTACTGACAGATGTAACAAATGTTATCTCCATTCCGAGAATCTTAGTTACTTTGTCAATGTCAATTTCCGGGTAGATTATCTGCTCTTTAATTCCAAGAGTATAGTTTCCTCTGCCGTCAAATTTTTCGTTGATTCCTTTAAAATCTCTGATGCGAGGCAACGAAATTGAAATAAGTCTCTCAAGAAACTCATACATTTTAGTCGCACGAAGAGTGACTTTAACTCCAATAGGCATTCCCTTACGAAGTTTGAAGTTGGAAATGTCTTTGCGAGAGTAAGTTTGAACAGCTCTCTGGCCGGTAATGATTGAAAGCTCCTGCTGTGCAATTTCTACCAGTTTCTTGTCTCCGGTTGCCGAACCGACACCCTGATTAATTGTAATCTTGGTCAATTTGGGTACCTGCATAACCGAGGAATAACCAAACTCTTTCATGAGTTTTGGTACAATCTCGTCTTTGTAAACTTTTTGCAGTGTAGGAACGTAGCCCTTTACTTTTACTTGAGCACCTTCAACTTTAGCAGCTTTGTCTGCTTTTGGTTTAGCTGTTGCCTTTGGCGCAACACTTGGTTTAGAACTTGCCATTATTTAATCTCCTCTCCAGATTTTTTCGCGTAACGAACTAATTTTCCCTTATCATTCAAACGACGGCCAATGCGAGTAGGACCTCCCTTAACGGGATCAACTACCTGCAGGTTCGATGTGTGAATTGCAGCCTCCTGCTTAATGATTCCGCCCTGCGGACTTTTTGCGTTTGGCTTGGTATGTTTACTTACCATATTCATACCTTCAACAATCGCGCGATTTTTTTCTATAAGCACCTCGAGAACCTTTCCGGTTTTACCGCGGTCTTCTCCGGCGTTAACATAAACTGTATCGCCCTTTTTAATATGTAATTTCTTATTCATACTCTTATATACCTTTTAATTATAACACCTCTGGTGCTAAAGATACAATTTTCATATAGTTCTCACGCAACTCTCGTGCAACCGGCCCGAAAATACGGGTACCGCGTACTTCACCCTGAGTGTTAAGCAACACACATGCGTTGTCATCAAAACGGATATATGAACCGTCCGGACGACGGATCTCTTTCTTCGTGCGAACAATCACTGCTTTTGAAACAGTTCCCTTTTTGGCATCGCCTCCGGGAATCGCACTTTTAACAGTAACTACAATTTTATCGCCTACACCGGCATAGCGGCGGCGGGTTCCCCCCAACACACGGATACAAAGTACTTCCTTTGCTCCACTGTTATCTGCCACCAATAATCTCGATTCTTGCTGTATCATAGCTTATTTAACTTTTTCTACAATTTCTACTAGTCTCCAGCGCTTGGTTTTGCTCAATGGACGAGTTTCCATGATGCGAATGGTATCTCCCTCGCTGCACTCGTTCTTTTCGTCATGAGCTACAAACTTAGTGGTTTTGTTTACGAACTTTCCGTAAATTGGATGTTTAACTTTCCTTTTAACAGCAACAACAACAGACTTATCCATTTTGTTACTTACTACCACTCCTACTCTATCTTTGCGAAGATTTCTTTCCATGACTTCTATTTGTCCTGATTTATTTCCTTTTGGCTCAATACAGTGAGCATTCTGGCAATGTTTCTTCTTGCTTTTTTAATCTGAGATAAATCATCTAATGGAGAAATAGCATGATTCATCTTAACACGCAACAGATTTGCTTTCTCTGTGTCAATGCGCTCTGTAAGGTCTTTTGCGGACAATTCGCGTATCTCCTGTGTTTTCATTTTTATTCCTTCATTAAATTATTCAGTGTAATCTCTGCGAACTACAAATTTTGTAAGTACCGGCAGTTTTTGTGCACCAAGACGGAGAGCCTCTTTGGCTATTTCCAATGGAACACCTTCTGCTTCAATTATCATACGACCAGGTGTTATAGGAGCTACAAATCCTTCAGGTGCACCCTTACCCTTACCCATACGAACCTCAGCAGGTTTTTTGGTGAATGGCTTATCTGGGAAAACACGGATCCAAATTTGGCCCTCTCTTTTCATATAACGGACTACAGCCTGGCGGGCAGCTTCTATTTGTTGGCCTGTAAGCCAGCAACATTCTGTTGTCTTAATCCCGAAAGACCCAAAAGCGAGTTGATTCCCCCTTTGAGCAATCCCCTTCATACGGCCTTTTTGCTGCTTTCTGAACTTGGTTTTTTTTGGTTGTAACATGGTTTCTTTTACAGTTTAACGATAACAGTAAATATCTTTTTTGCGCTTTGGTCAAAAGTTTTTAATAGCTAAACTACTGTGGTCCAGAAAAATGTCAATACAGGACACACTTTTAGCGGGTTGCAAATATACCAAAAAAATTAAATGTGCAAAAGTTATTGCACATTTTTTACACATTTTTTACACATTTTTTTTGTACCAAACAAATTGATTGATAGCGAAAGATGACAGGTGATCATTTGCCGTGTTGATGCAAAATATTCACAAGATTTTTACTCCAGAATTTTTCAAGATCGTTTTCTCTGTATCCTCTTTTAAGAAGTTCGATTGTAATATTTTTCATTTTGTCGGCTCCCTCCAGGCCAACTACTCCACCGCCGCCGTCGAAATCTGTTCCAATTCCTACATGGTCTATACCAACCATTTTTACAACATAATCTATATGGTTTGCAATATCAGCTACTGTAACCTCTTCCTTTGGTTTGTCGGAGAGGAAAAACCTTCCTGTGGCAACCTGTATGAGACCCCCTTTTGCTGCAATAGCCTTAATTTCTTCGTCCTTTAGGTTTCTGTTGTGATTTTTAATATTCCAAACGCCGGAATGACTCGCTACTACAGGAAGTTTGCTCACCTCCAGGATATCAAAAAGAGATTCAGTTGATGCATGAGATACATCAATTATCATTTTTAGCCTGTTCATCTCTTTTATAACCGCTACTCCAAACTGCGAAAGGCCATGATGTTCCGGGGCAGTATCCATTGATGCATCACAAATGTCATTGTTCTTATTGTGGCAAAGTGTTACTGCAATTACGCCCATATCGGCAAAATGTTTAACAAGAGATATGTCCTTCTGAAATACATATCCGTTTTCAATTGCAAGTATGACAGATGTTTTTCCCTCTCTCTTGTTTTTAAACAGATCCAGTGAATTATAAGCAACTTTTGCATCCTTATAGTTCCCGGTATATTTTTTAAACATCTCCAGCTGGGAATCTGCAAAGGCAGTTGCAGCAGCAAGTCCGGCAGAATCTCTGCTCTCCTGGGCTACATAAATTGCAAAGAATGCAGCATCCAAACCGCCATCCTTCATCTTCTGAAAAGTAGACTGGATATTTGCAACTCCATATTTGGAATTAGGATTGTTAATCCTGAGTGCAGAATCGTTGTGAGTATCTATGGTAAGTATCTTTTTATGGATATTTTGCGCTTTTTGGGCAATTTGTTGCTCATTCTGAGCCGAAACGGAATATGTAAATAAAGCAGATGATGCAAGTAAAAGTGAAAATCTTAAGACTTTACTAATTATAATTTGAGTCATTTTGACAATTTTAAGGATTAAGTCCCGGAAAAGGGCGGGTTTCGGGAGCCAAATATAAGTATTTTGGTGTGATTATTGAGGAGTAAAGCCAAAAGAAGTAACTTTACAAAACGATGATGAGTGATTTTATGTGCAAATACAAGACAATTAAATTTACAAAAGTTATTGTTCTGTCTGTAATTAGTATGTTACTGTCCGCTTTTGCAATGGCACAGAAACCAGAAAAAGGTTATCAGGTAGGATATAAAATTGAAGGCCGGGATACTGTTTATCAGATTAAGCTTAGGGATACATATTTATTCAGTTGGCCGGAGGAGAAGAAGCACGGACGAGAGTGGAGAGAATTTTACAGGTTGGTATACAATTTTCGCAAAGCGTATCCGTATGCATTAATTGCAAAAGAGAAATTTGCGATAGCAGACTCTGTTCTCAAAAGCAAAAAGTTCACAGCAAGAGCCCGTGAAAAATACATCAAGGATTTTGAGAAAGATCTTTTCAAAGATTTTGAGAAACCTCTACGGAAAATGACAATAACTCAGGGAGGACTCCTTTTAAAGCTCATTGACCGTGAGGTTGGTCAAAGTTCATTTGAAATAATAAAAGATTACAGGGGAGGATTTAACGCTAAATTCTGGCAAGGTGTTGCCAGACTATTCGGTTCGGATCTTAAAAAACCCTACGACAAATTCGGAGAAGACAGAATAACTGAAGATCTTGTGATAATGTACCAGAACGGAACCTTCGAATATCTCTATTATTCAATATTCTAATCGTTTCCGCTACGCCATTCAAGAGATTCTTTGGCAGAGTCATAAACAAGATATTCACATCCGTGAATCCATTCACCCAAAATATAAAATCCTGCTCCTTTTGGGGTTAGTGTATTTCCAGGTGTATGAACATGTCCGAAAATAAAAAAATCTACGGGTGTAATCTGCTCTGTTTTGCTCGCATATTTATAAAGAGGATCGTTCTCTCCGCGAAAAGAGTTTAAGTTGTCGCATTTAAGACGGTTATGCTTGGACCACTTGTGCGCAAGTCCGAAAGCCCACCTCGGATGAATATTGCTGAAAGCCCACTGGAGAAACTTGTTATAAAAAATTGACTTCAAAAATTCGTATTTTTTATCGTCTCCTGCCAATCCGTCGCCATGCGCCAAACAGAATCTTTTGCCTCCCAACTCAATAAAAGCAGGTTGTTCCAGAATTGTCATGCCAAGTTCCTTTTCAAAATATCCAAAAACCCACAAATCGTGATTTCCCCTAAAAAAATAGAGCTTTACTCCTCTGTCCGAAAGGCGGGAAAGTGCGCCCAGCGTTCTCGTGAAACCTTTTGGAACAACATACTTGTATTCATACCAAAAATCAAATATGTCTCCCATGAGAAAAACTGCCTCTGTTTCCAGAGGCACTCCCTCCAAAACACGGACAAGTTTTTTCTCCCGCTTAAGCGGATTTTTTACATCCAGACCTAAGTGGACATCAGATATGAAATAGTATATAGAATTCCTTTTCTCCATAACTACATCAGAACAACAGGGAGATTAAACAAATAACTCCTAAAACAGCACAATAAATTGCAAAGCCGGTGAGCTTTGCCTTCTTTACAAGGTTAATCATAACTTTACAGGCAAAAAATCCCGAAACAAAAGCTGCAAGAAAACCCAGTATTAGCGAAACCGGGCTGATTCCTGCATTACCAGCGGAAAAATCACCTGATACTGTTTCAATAAAAGCCTCTCCAAGCACGGGAACAAGCACCATCAAAAATGAGAACTTTGCAATCTCTTCCTTTTTAATACCAAGCAGCATTCCGGTTGAGATTGTAGCTCCTGATCGTGAAAGACCGGGAAGTACGGCAATCGCCTGTGCAATACCTATGATAAATGCATCTTTCTTTGTAATTGCCCTCTCCTTTGGCTTTATGAAATTTGTAAGAGTGAGCAATACTGAGGTAAGAAGCAGAGACAGGCCAACTATCAAAAGTCCCGACCCAAATATTTTCTCTACATAATCCTTGAAAAAAATCCCAATTATGAAAACCGGTATCATAGATATGGCTATCATGATAAGATAATTTGTTTCCTCGTTTAGTTTAAACCGGAAAAGGCCTTTGATAAGATTCCAAATTTCCTTTCGGAATACTACTATCGTACTGGAAACAGTTGCAGCATGCACAATTACTTCAAATCTCAGATTCGAACTCTCAATTCCAAGAAGTTCTTTACCAATTGTCAGATGCCCGCTGCTGCTCACAGGCAAAAATTCTGTTAACCCTTGAATAAACCCTAAAATAATAGCCTCAAGACCACTCATTTCGACTTTGATTTCGGCTTGTACATAATGGCAAAAATCTCTACGACAAAACCGGCAAGAATTAAGACGGGCGCAATAACTGTTCTTGTGAAACTAAACATCTCCTCTCCGGTAAAAACGTTCGGATCTTTTGTCCCTCCTCCTGCCATAAGGATGTAACCTAAAACCATCAGCGCGAGACCAACAAGTACATAAAGAAGATTTTTGTAAGGAATGGCGAAATTTGTGTCGCCTGCAATTTTATTGTTGTTCATATTTATAAAAATTTCTAATAGTATAATTCATCAGATGGTAATGAGAGAAGTCTTCCTACAACCAGATAAGTGCTAATGAAACACAGCAAAATCCCTGTCAAAACAATACCTGAGCAAACTGCAATGATTAGCTCGAAATCAAGCATTTGATATATTTGCTGGAAATCCCGGTTGAGAAGATAAAGCAAGAATGAAAGCATTCCCACAGATAAGATCCCTGAGATAAAACCCTGATAAATTCCCTGAACAAGGAATGGTTTCATTATGAATGATTTTTTAGCTCCCACAAGCTTCATTGTGTGAATATTGAACCTTTTCGAAAAGACATTTAATCGGATTGTATTGTTTATTAACACAAAAGAAATAAACAATAAAAGAGTAATAAAAATAAACAAAATGAGGCCAATACGTTTTATATTGCCGGAAATGGTTTCAATAAGTGATTCCTGAAAAACAACCTCCTTTATTCCGGGAATAAGCAAAATTTCACTCTTAATATTACTCAGACTGTCACTTTCTACATACTCCGATTTGACATACATGTCAATGGAAAGTGGTATTGGATTGAGATCAAATACATCCATGAAATCGGCTCCAAGTACGCTTTTCATCTCCTCGGCTCCTTGCTCCTTTGTAATAAACTTGAGCTCTTTAACATAAGGCCTATACTTGAGCAAGTCCATAGTTTGCATAGCACCTTTCTCTGTGCTGTTCTGGTCGAAAATAACTGATAATCTTATGTTTTCCTTGAAGTAGTCCGAAACAGCTTTTGCGTTAACTGCAAGCATACCTCCAATGCCCGCAAGGAACAGCACCAGGGTAATGCTAATCACTGAGGACAGGTAGGATTGAACAAGTCTTCTTAATACCGATTTACTCTCTCGCCTTTTCATATAAACAAGGTTCAAAGATAGATAATTCTTATAAATTAAATTAAATTTATTATCTTTGTACGGAATTTGCCTTAATTATACACAATTAGAATATATGAGTGAACCTGTAAGAGTGCTTTTTGTCAATTCAGAGATGGAACACTTTATGCCATCCTCACCGATTGCAAAAGTCGGGAGGTATCTTCCACAGGGAATTCAGGAAAGTGGCTGCGAAATTCGTTCTTTTATTCCAAGATACGGAACAATAAATGAAAGAAGATTTCAACTTCACGAGGTTATCCGTCTTTCCGGGATGAATATCATTATAAACGACATCGACAGGCCGCTTGTAATTAAAGTATCTTCAATATCATCTGCAAGAATGCAGGTTTATTTTATTGACAACGAAGACTATTTCCATAGAAAATTTGTAAACACCGACGACGACGGTAATTATTTTTCCGACAATGACGAACGTGCAATTTTTTTTGCCAGAGGTGTTCTTGAAACAGTCAAAAAACTTCGATGGAAACCGGATATCATACATTGTCAGGGGTGGATTTCTTATTTTCTCCCTATCTATTTGAAAAAAGTTTATCACGAAGATCCGATATTTACCGACAGCAAAGTCGTTCTTTCGATCTATAACGAAGGTATCGATCAGGTTTTTAACGAAAATACAAGGTCAAAAGTTCTTGTTCCAGGAATCCGGAATAAAGATCTTGAGACAATAAATCCAGCAAATGGCATAAATCTTGCTAAACTTGCTATTCAGTATGCAAACGGCATTATTCTGGGCAGCGAAGAGGTTAAGCCTGAGTTAATGGAGTTGATCTCGGGAAGTTCATTAAAAGTACTTCCATACACAGATGTAAATGACCCGGAATCTGCATATATAAAAGATTACAAAAATTTCTATGACCAAATTCTGGGGAAAAATGAGAAGAAGGATTAATCTTCGTTCGGTTACGGCACTTGCACTGTTTTCATTATTGATTGTGTCCTGTATAGATGTAAACAAATCTACCGGAGGGGAATTTGTCCCCGACGATCAGTTGTTAAATGTTTCAATCAAAGAGTTTGACCTTCCGGTTGAGCAAAAGTCTTCGGACAGCATTCAGACTATATTTTCCGGTACAGCTGTTGTGGGTACATACAAGGACGCAGACCTTGGAACAACAACTGCTGCTGCCGCTATCAGATTTATTCCACAAACAAGGAAGAATACATTTGGCAACAATCCCATCCCAAAATCATTAAAACTTTCTATTGCTGTAGACAATAAAATTGTTCTTAACCAGAGTGATGCCACTGTTCCTCAAAATGTATATGTATACGTTCTCCGGAAAGATCTTGACTCTACCTTAATGTATAACAACTCTATAACTTCTGCCGATTTTGATCCGGTACCTCTTGC
>AMFJ01008301.1_pt1 | contig 12050 bp, 19 predicted proteins | sample 427208 | NCBI WGS metagenome assembly AMFJ01 (sample SAMN02954298, study PRJNA114691) | groundwater metagenome | biome: aquatic; feature: subsurface aquifer; material: sediment; isolation source: subsurface aquifer sediment | place: USA: Rifle, CO | collected 2008-08
CCAGTATGTTTTTGAAACGGAAATAACAAAACCATCGCCTCTCGATAATATTGAACAGGCTGTTGCTTTTAAACCCATAAGCAAACATACCAAAGAATCAATCAGAAGAAGCAAGGAATTGTGGGTAACCAATATTGCCAATATGGCAGGAGTAAGTACGAGCTGAGGCCATTAGCAGGAAGTCTTTTTTAACGAGCTGTAGATTAGTTAGAACCAATCGATACCCTGAAAAAGGTATATCTTTGTTGTTTCGCAATTATCGCTTGTTTAAAGCGATTCTACGAGGCTAAAACTAAAGAGAACTCGCAAAGTTGGCCTGTTTTTAGTAAAATATAGAAAGAAAATTATGTTGACAAACAAATTTGCTGTTGTTACAGGGTCATCCACTGGTATTGGTCGAGCTATTGCTATTGAGTTGGCCAAAGAAGGTGTTTTCATTGCTTTAGCTGGTCGGACTCAAGATAAACTACTGAAAACAAAGAGCTTGATTACCGAGAGTGGCGGTAGTGCCGAGGTATTTTTAGGAGACTTCACTAAATTGGATTCGTTGGAAGCCCTTATCGCACTAATAAAACAGAGGACAGACAAGGTTGATATTCTAATAAATGTAGCTGGCATTTGGCATGGTAAAGATGAAGTTTATGCGGGCAAAGATTTTGCATCTTTCCCTAAACAGGTTATTTTGGATACTTACGCCGTTGGTCTAACTGCACCTACACTTCTTGCCCATGCTTTTATTCCCCTAATGTCAAAAGGAGGGAAGATTATCAATATCTCTGGGACATTTGAAAATGGAGCAAAAGGTTGGTTGCCTTACTTTGTTTCGAAGAAAGCCATAGAAGATTTGACTGTCGGGCTTGCTGAGGAACTCAAAGATAAAGATATTCAAGTTAACGCCATTTCTCCTTCGGATACCGCTACAGATGCTTATAAAAAATATTTCCCTCAGTATATTGGAGAAGCAATCAACCCAGAAGAAATTGGTAAATATGCGGTATATCTATGTTCAGAAGAGGCAAGGAATATAACAGGTAAAGTTTTTGTTATAAAGAAAGGTAAAGAGCCCTACGAGGGTTACCACACATAATTATGGACGATAAACAATATCTCAAACTAGCTGTTGAGCAAGCTAAAAAATCAGTTGAACAGGGTGGTTTTCCTGCTGGTGCGATAGTTGTTAATAACAACGAAATTATTGCCGAGGGTGTTAGTTTAGGATTTAAACTAAATGACCCCACCAGTCATGCAGAAACTTCATCTATGAGAGAAACCTGTAAAAAATTACAAACAACAGATTTAACAGGCGCTACTCTTTATGCCTCCCTCCAACCATGTTTAATGTGTTTTAGTGTTGCCAATTGGGCTGGTATCACAAAAATAGTGTTTGGTTGTAAAAAAACTGAAGAAATGGTTAAAAAAGGATATTACGAAGGGATGACAGACGTTTATCTGGTAAACAAAGAAAACAATCGGCAGATTGAAATTTTATATCTACCAGATTACGAACTGGAAATGTTGGACTTAGTTAAAAGTTGGGAGGAAAAATTGGCATGAAAATGTATTTGTCTTCTTATAGATTAGGAAATAATCCTGAAAAACTGGTTGAGTTGATGGGTGCTAATAATAAAATTGCCGTTATCCCAAATGCTCTTGATTTTTCAACAGATATTCCACGAAGAAATGAAGGAGTACAAAGAGAAATTGATGATTTAAACAACTTAGGTTTACAAGCAGAAGAAGTTGACTTGAGAAATTACTTCAAAAAACCTAATGAGCTAGAACAGAAATTATCAGAATTTGGAGCAGTATGGGTAAGAGGAGGCAACACTTTTGTACTTCGTAGGGCATTTAAAGAGAGTGGAATGGACGAATGGCTTATTAGACAGAAAGATAATAAAGAGTTGGTTTATGCAGGTTACAGCGCAGGAGTTTGTATTCTTTCCCCGACACTGAAGGGTTTGGAAATTGTTGATGACCCAGTAATTACCGCTGAGGGATACCCAAAAGAAACTCTATGGGATGGGCTTGGACTCATTGACTTTGCTTTTGCCCCACATTTTGAGTCTCCTGGACACCCGGAAACAGAAGCTGTCAGTAAAGAAGTGGAATACTACAAAAAAACTGGGGAAAAATATAGAGCTCTTCATGACGGAGAGGCTATCGTCATCGAGGGGTAAGAGGTTATTTGTTGTACTTTTTCTATCTCTTCCCTTATTTGCCGTACCAGCCTAAAATCTTCGAATGTCTTGAAGATACAAGCTAATTGTGTGGTTATATTAGAGTTACGATTCTCGAGCCAATTGGACGATATTCGAACTAGATCGCGTGATAACAACGTTTCAAACTCCTCAACAAGGTCATAATTCTTAATTTTGTTCTCTGAACAGTCGATATAAACCTTTTTAATAAAGAACTTGAGGAATTGTTTTCTTTGGGATGGATCTAAAGCCTCGTAAACCTCGCCCATCCTTCCCATACCCCAAATAATCCTGTCAATCTCAGCGGTCTTTAGGCTATTGGAAGGTCTATCTAACGCGGCAAGTTGAGAATCTATCTGAGCCATTTGCTCCTTTAGCGGTTCGTATTTCTGTTGAACTCGCTCCTTTGCAACACCGTTGGAATCTCCAAAAAGTAATTTATCCTCAAGCTTGTTCATTTTTTTATCTAATGCCTTTTTACGAGCCTCTAGTGCAGCTTTTTGTTGGGGAATACTCTTGATACTCTGTTCTTTTTGAACTTCCAATAAAACTCCTTTCAACCTAGCAAGACCCTTCTCTGTAAATGCCGATCCCTTAAAGAAATCCGAAATTTGACCATCTATATAGTCCATCCTGGTATAGGGTTTACCGCATTTTAAGCATTTGTAGTATTTACCATCTTTATGATAATCGCCATACATTAGGCTTCCACATTTGAAACAATGCGCCACACCTGCAAGTAGGGTTTGGTATTTTCTTGAACGATCCGCACCCTTATTCCTCCGCGCAAACACTTGTTGTGTCCTTTCAAATTCTTCCATAGTTATTATTGCCTCATGCTTGGCGTGGTAATTTATTTTCCCATCGTACTCCAACCCTCCTGCATAATCGATACACTTAAGAATGCTTTGTAGGGCACTCTTATTCACTTTCTTGTTATTCTCCGATCTAAACCCTTTTTCATACATGGTGTTTGATATCTGAGCTAGAGAGTAATTTCCAGTTCCCCATAGTCTAAATATTTCTTGTATGAACACTTTCGTCTCTGGGTCTATGTGCATAGGAACTCCTTTCTTAAACGAATTGATATAACCAATTCTGGCTTTGCCAGGTTTAAAGCCATCCTCGAACATCGCAATCATGATGCGTTTTGTTTTTCTGCCTGTTCTTCTGCTTTCAAGCTCATTAACACCTGCAATTATTAGATCGAGGAACTGCCCCTCATCAGTATCATCATTATTACCTTCTAGAGAAATCAATCGAATGCCTTGTTTCTTCAGAAATGATTTCACGTATAAATGGTCTTCTGCATTGCGGCATAGTCTGGAAGTATCCTGCACCAAGACAGCATCTACAGAGTCATTGTTATCCTCACAGTAGTCGAGCAGTTCTTGAAACGATGGTCTATCTATTGTCCTTGCACTTTTTCCCTCATCCTTAAACATCTTTAAAATTTGCCACCCATTCTGATCTGCAAAGGTGGAAAGCCTATTTAGCTGAACATCCAGCGAATGCCCTAGTTCCGCCTGTTCGACGGTGGAAACTCTTATATACATGACTACTTTTGCCTTACTGCCCCTCTTAGGACTTAATTCCATATGTTTACTCCTAAATCAAATGGCCGCCCTGGTGAGCTCAACAAGAACGAATTCTGTTGTCCAAGACGGCCATTAAAAAATTCGTTCCTATTTAGTTGAGCTCAATCAAATTATATAAACTACCTCTCGCGCAAGCAACTCATATAGCTAAGACACTTAAAAGATATGTAACTATATAGTAACTATTGCTATAAAGTTACTTTTCTATATCTATATCCCCAAGATCAACATCATCGAGATTAATGTCATTGACTGCGAAGCACTCTTTATATGTTTTAATTAGAAGTTCTTGGATATCTTTCCACACAGGCTCGGTAGCGCGAAACAACTCACAATAATGTGTAAATTTTTTTACGCTTGGGGGCTGAACCCAGTATCCGTCGTAGTTTAAACTTCGACTAACCCGAAAACCCTTTACAATAAGATCCCCAAATTCAGTAGTGTTAAACGTAAGCGCAATTTGCAATACACCATTTTTTAACTCTTTCGTTCCAGAAATCTTTACCCTTTTTGAGAATTCCGTCTCGCTAAATTCCCCATATTTTATTGAGGGGGTATTATCTGCCATCTTTTCCTCCATCGTTTTGTGGACTGAGGGTAAATGAGGATTTAGAACGTTTAGGGACCAAATTTCTTAATACTTTCGCTTTGGATTCAGAACTTTGCTTACTCCAGATGTTTAAACCACTCAATTCTTTGGGAAACAATCCCCTCCAGGGCAGTCCGTGCCCCAAATGTTTACGTCTAGACTTTGAGAGCGTGCATCTAGGATCTCCCTCGACGTATACACGCATCTTCATACACTCATCCAATGGACATATGGGTACGTTGCATCTCATAAATCTAGGGCAGCTTTTTAATGTTTTTATGTTTTGTATTTCCATCTTTATCTACTTTCATTAAATTTTCATTTTTTGCATATACGTCCAATAAAAAATTGGCCAAGCTACGTAGGTACAGTCCAACCGTTGAAAATCCTTGCTGTTTGGAATTGGTCATCCCTTCTTTATGCATACCGTCACCTATCTGAGTGGATCCTCGTTTTGATAATTTTTAATTGGTTAAAATATTGTTGGGGTTCTAATCTTAGTGTGCCTCGCCAATACTCTTCCAGCACGTTGGAAAGTTCACCAGACATTTGGAACCAGAATAGGACTCTTCCCCCTTCAACACGCTCGACCGAATCAATGGAAAAGAAAAGGGATAAGACGGTAGCCAGTGCTAAATCAGATGTCTTGAAGTGATTTTCATTAGATACTTGTTTCATACTGATGTCATTGTCGTAGATCCCCATACGGATGAATACAAAAAACACCAGATCATTTCTAGTGTGGTTAAAAGAAAACCAATAACAGTTTGAGGAAAGTTGAGGATACTACCTAATTATATGTATATCGCATTTAATACCAAACCCTTTGTCAACAACAAATAGATCGTCCCCAGAATAGTTAAGGGCCTTTTTTATGCCCTGGATGGTATCTCTTACTCGGCGCTCGTTCGAAGAATCTTGCGCATGCTCGCGCGGTTTGTTAAGGACTCCACCTAATTCAGAAAACTTGAAGATCCCTTCCCTATCACTACTAACCATATAATCCAGCATCTTGTAGGCATTACGCTGAAGCGAAAGTTTTGCAGAATGTTTTTCGCCCGTCGGTGAGAAATAAACAATAGTTCCATCTTTGTGAAATATTAGAGTGTTACCCGTTTCCTCGGAGAGTCTATGCTTTTCCGCTAAGACCTTATATTTTGTGAGAAAATTAAGAAATTTATCGCGGTTTATTACCAGATAATAATACACCCCTGCAGATGTAGGTTTACCTACTGCATCAACACCAATCTGGAAATCTGTTCTTTCTGCTACCTCAGTTATAACTCCTTTCGTAATAAAGTTTTGAAGTATCCTTTGCTCGCTAACGGCATCGGGAATCCACCAATCTTTTAACTGAGGATATAGGTATACAGCATAATTAATCGGTTTGCCCTCCTCATATCCAAGGTCAAGTAATTTTTTAATCTTTTTTAACACATGCAAATAATAGAATGTCGTTTCTTCCTCAATGGAAGGCATTTTCATCTTCATTAACTGTATTTTACAAGGTCTTTATATGTTATAGAATACGTGTACAACTAAATATGCCTAAACTTCGAAAACGTTAGGTTTCGTTAAGTTCTCGAAGCATGGCAGTAAAACCGAGTAAGTGAACGGAAGCTCTCCGTTTAGCAACTTACTCGGTCATGTGGGGAAACTTACATGGATGATCTGAAATGGTCATCGGCTAGCGGGGAGCTTATGTTGGTCTATCAACACCCTCATAATCTTCCAATAACATAAACTTATGAATAAAAACGCCTTTATTATTACTATAACCGTCTCAGTAATGGTAATAGCACTATCAGTTTTCTATTACCTAGTAATATTGCCGATACACACAAGCAATGAGCTCGGTAGGTGTTTAAAACGAGCGGAAGCCCACCCTTATGAAAAATTAAAACAAGACTACAGAGATAACTGTTTTAAGCAGTTCAAATAAAAATGGCTAGTAACACAGGAACAACACAACAAATAAACGAATTGGTTAGCACTACAGAAACCTCGTCCGAGCCATCGTATGGGTGCCTGGTGTACCTTTGCGGCCTGTTATCTTTTCTTGTTGCTCTATTTCAGGCAACAATCAATCTCAAGGTATTCAACTCAGATACACTGGCTAATGGTCTTGGAGTATTTTTGGGATACTGGATCGTATCCTACATAGTTGCAGCCGTTGGGTCATTTGGTTATAAACAAAAGAAGGGTTCCGTGGTATCACAAGCTGCATATCTATCGTTTCCCATAGGGATCTCTCTGTTCATTTTTGCCAATAGGTTAGTACCTTCAAATTCTCTACTCATATTAATCGTATTAATTACACCAATTACCTATTGGTTATATTCAGCTACACACAACAGATAGTTCACTAGGCAAAGGCTGGCGGTATTAGGTTTTGATGTTGACAAAAAAATGAGGTTTTATCAGGTTCTATAGATGATAATTATAGAAATAATACGGTCAAAGGTAGATATTGACATCAGCACGTGTAAAATCTAATATTCGTTTATGCAAAAAGATGAAGTAGTCAGTAATCTAAAAGAGCTCGCTAACAAGCTTAAACACAAAAAATATCTTACAGCACAGGATATTCGTTCGGTTCCCAAATTAAAATACTATATTTTTGTTCATTTTAGAACGCTTGGAAATGCCTTAAATGCTGCTGGGGTCCCTTCTTCAAAGCTTGCCTCTAGTATGAGCATTAGCAACGAGGATCTTTTATCTTACCTGAAGGATTTACACAACGAGATAGGTCACACACCTAAAGTTTGGGATATTGAACACGACAGTAAAGTGTATAAAAAATACGCTAGTAAAAAGTTTTCTTGGAAAGTTTTTAAAACCAGATTTAACGGTCTTAAGAAAGCAATTGAGTTAAGTGAAAACAAAGACGTAAAGAGCAAACGAGACGCAGCTTCGGTAGTTACTAAAAAAGTAAGTGATGAGGACCAAGATTTCTTTCAAAGTAAGAGGAAATTCTGGGGCAGGGCAGCTGAACTTCATGTGACCGCAGAATTGCTGTATCACGGATTTCAAGCAGCAAATATTCCTGTAGATGTGGGATTGGATGTTCTTGCCGTTAAGAAAAACAAGACCTTTTACTTCCAGGTTAAACATAAAGATTTAAGTAACTATGATGCGATAAAGCTAACAAAAAGCTCATTTGATAGAAGCGGAGGTGGTGATGTCTACTATATCTTCGTATTACTTTCTGAAGAGAGAAGAAATTTTTTAATAGTCCCTTATCACATAGTCAATGATTGGATCCGAGTTGGAATAGCAGAAGAAAAAGAAAACGACTACTTGGTTTATATAAAAAAGGATAGCGATGGTTTCAAACTTAAGGACATTTCACTGAATAAGTATTTAGAAAGATGGGAGGACATAAAATAATATGGCAAAATCTTCGAAAATAGATATGAAAAAAGGTAGCCAGGTTCCTACTACTCCCGATAAACTACCTACGAATCTTCCTCAGGTGTTGCAAGAGAGGCCAGGCGATGGAAATAAAAGAAGAAAGTAATCCTACTACCAGAGATTCAAAAGATTTACGTGTAATGTTGGAGGAACTACGTCGCCAGGCAAAGGATAGACATTTTTCGCGAGCAAACCTTTGGAATGGTGAGGTTAACAAGATAGAGTCAGAATTAAGAAATATATCTTTTATTATCTCCACCACACTCATAACAATTACCGCGAGCTCCTTTTTTATTAATAGCAAGATGACGGCCGCAGAAACCACACTCTTGGCACTTTTTTGGTTTTCTTTAGCTCTCTCACTCATATGTGGTTTTATTGAGCATTTGCGAATCAGGAAATTTTTCCTAGAGGCTGCTAGGCGGGAGTCCAATGCGGAAAGGACATGGTCCAAAGTTTTCCCATCCTGGGACGAATATCAGCAATTTACTAATGAGGTAGATAAGCTTTATATACATTTTAAGGACGAGGAAATACCCACTTTTTTATATATGCAATTATTTTTTATTTTTATGGCTTTAGTTTTCTTGGTCTGGAAATCCCTATTAATCGTTTATTAATTTGCTTATTTCGTATGTATTAACATATGACACCAGATAGAATAAAAACTCTACAAAATAGGATCAAGATAATTTCAAATGAAATATCCGATATCTATTACAAAGAACAGATATTTCAACAAAGAACTAAACCCTCTTTTTTAATAAACGCTGACGGGCACGTGGTGAATTCCGTGACTGCTAACCATTATTCTGCTGTATTGAGCGCAATCAGAAGACAGTTGGGGCAGAGAGATGATGAAATCAGCCTTGTAAATGTGCTTAGAACTTTAGAATCGCACAGTGAAGAAGTAACAGAAACATGGTACGTAGCTGAATGGCTTCAAGATTCCGAACTTATAGCAACTTCAACTGACGAATTTGTCAAAGAGTTCGTCAAAACCATCCCATATGGTGAATTCCAGGAGTACTTCGGTAAACAGGGATTCCTGGATAGAAGGTGGGTAAGTGAAGATATTGAGTTACTTTTTGAGAACACACGCAAGATACGCAGCTTCGTAAACAAGACCATTGCGCATACAGGCATGACAAAACCCGAGTCGATAGACGAGGCTGACTATACTCTTGCTCTTGAAACACTCAACAATCTCGCCAAAAAATACGTTCTACTTCTAACTCAAGTGGGGCTGGAGCTTAAACCAGTAATTCAAGATTAAACGAGGCAGAAGTAGCATAAATCCGAGATTCATGATAGCATGCCCAGGTAGTGCAGAAGCAACCCGCTTATAGCGGGAGGAGCTCATCCTGTAAGTAACATCGAGCGTCTGAACTTACATATAACTGTGTGAATAGTTGTGTGTGAGTTTGGGCGCTTTTTTTGTTGCAGTATTTAACTTATTATTAGAAAGAGGTGATAAAAAATGGCTAACGATAAACAATATAAAATTAAAACTAAATACATTGGTACTCGTGGTGTAGACGAGTTTCGAGCCACGATCGCTGAATGGGTAAAACCCGATGACGTGATACTTGAGATAGGTTGTGAATGGGGTACTACTTCAGTACTCATCGCTGAAAAATGCAAGAACCTTGTTGCAACGGATGTAAGCTCAGAATGCATAGAAAGAGCAAAAAAGACATATCCTGGGATTAGATTTGAAACATTGGACATATATGACATCAAGGCAGCTATGGCCTTGAATATGAAGTTCACAAAGATATACGTGGATGTATCGGGATTTTCTGGGTATCGCTCTCTGCTTGATGTTTTATCCGTCTTAAATATGTACGCAAGTGTTTTCGAACCTGAAGCTATAATTATCAAGAGCGGTGCAATTAAGCAGTTTGCAAGAAATCTAGTTGCCTGGGAAAGCAAAATAACTAATGAATGATCTAGCGCAGAAACAATACGACTTCATCGAGAAAATCTTTGCGTACTCCAAAGAGCACGGTAAACCCCTGTTCCTTAAGGGTGGCTGGAATATAGATTTGGTTTATGGACAAGTCACACGTGACCATGAAGATATTGACCTGATGTTTGACACATCCGACCACCCATTTTGGAGAGACTGGTATGCAAAGCAAGGGTTTACCGAGCAGCCACAGGGGGAGTTTTATTCAATATACGAGTCACCAGAAGGTTTCCATGTGGATATGGGTGGCTTCAGCTTTGATCCTAAAGCTCAGGTTATTACGTGGAGTCATGGTGGAACCGCAAAACTTACTGAAGTAGCAGAATTACAAATCTACAAGGATTTTTCCTACTTGGGAATGAAAATGGGTGTGGAGAGATATCTTAAACTAAAGCATGCGGACTATGGCAAAAGGGAACGTGATAAAAAAGACGTGGAAATTTTGAACAAAATATTGAACACGGTTGAAGATCCCGCAAAAAATCTTTCGCCATCCTCCCTAGTATAGCGTCAAGAAACAGTTCTAAACTTCCTTTCTTTCACAGTCCATAACCACACACTGATCACTGTTGATTACTTTCAACTTAATCCGACTGCGATAGGTCTTTCCAAACTGGCTTTTGTAAAATAGATAGAAGGTTCTATAACATTCGCCGTTATCAATCTGACTTTCTAACTGTTGCAATCTGGGCTCATCTATCATCCAGCTTGAGGGTTCCCCAGCAAAAAGACTCTTGCTATGCGATTGATCGTTACCAAAAAAAGCCTCATTACTTCTCGCAACTGCGGGTGCGATACAGCCTACAATACCAAGGGCAGAACCTCTGCCAACGTTTCTAATTTTTATACGAAAACCCCTACCACTTTCTCTACTAATGTCGTCATAAACAACTACATAGGGCTCTTGTTCAACTTTTAATTGTGTGTATAGGAATAGGAGAGTGGCTAATGAAACAGCCGAAGCTAGCCCAGTTCCCAAAGCTTCTGCTGCTGCCCAAGAATAGAAATAACCTACCGTAGCTAACACGCCTGCCCCAATTGCTACAGCTACTAGCATCAAAACAACTTTTGTTCTCATAAATGCATTATATACTACCTGTTTTGAACTTCTGTTTATGCTTCATTCCTATATGCACAGGCAGCAAACTTCGTAAGAAGTTCTATATTGATATTGGCATAACCGTTACAAGGTACTACTATGTAGTTGTGAGAATAAAAAACAGAGCATTGGCAATTTTGGGCATAGTAGCGTACATCTTAACAGTATTGTCATCAGCTACCGACCTTGAAGGGAATTCAACTGCATCACCCGTGTTACTTGTAATATCTGGAATTGTGACAGCCATATTTATTATTATGGCAACGGTTCGTCTGTGGAACATAGCAAAGGGATCATCTATAGTTCTTATATCCACAGCCGTTTTATCACTTATATTGGAGGCAATGCAGGCAGCGGCTTATCCTTCATATGGGAGTTTAGTTATTGTACTAACAAACATATTTAGGGTGGCCTACTTCGTTGCAAGGATCTGGGCGATAATAATACTTTTCAAAATAAAAGAGACTCGCGTATTGAGTTCGTAACAAACCCCCTACCTAACCAGCTCTTCCAAAACCGTGTGATCAAAGTACGGATAGAGTCATTTGTGTAGCATCAATTAATACTTACAACTTTGGAAAAACTTGGGAATACTTTCTGATTTTTTCTTCTTTGCTCATTGAGGCATAGCGGGGTGACGGCGACGGTAGGGTAACGAGCTCGATATTTGGATATTCCTCAATTAAACTCTTAAAGTATCTTTTGTAATGTGCTTCTACGAACTTGCTTGTAAAAAGAATCTTTTCAATCGCGTTCCTCTGTAAAACTTCACTTATTGCAGGAATATTGTATACAAAATTGGTTAAGTGCGTATCTAAGCTACTACTACCTATCCTTTCACATTGTAGAATAATATCGGCTACTGCGATCGCTAACTTGGCAAATAAATCCTGTTGTGCCTCTTTGCCTTTCAACTCAGTTTTATAAATATCTTCAAGTATTCGCCAAAACTGGTTTCTACCGTTTGAGTAATACCAATCATAGTTCACACCTTCTTTCCCATCTTTAGCAACAAAACTTCCGAGGATAAAATATTTTGCATTTGGGGGACAGAATACACTGAATGGGTTGGTTTCAAGCATTCCATAAATATACCATCATACATGTATGGGATCCTCATACGTTCAGCGCAACAAACACGGGTATCAAACTTCGGATAAAGTTCTGTATAGGGAGCCAT
>AMFJ01030332.1_pt1 | contig 12046 bp, 9 predicted proteins | sample 427208 | NCBI WGS metagenome assembly AMFJ01 (sample SAMN02954298, study PRJNA114691) | groundwater metagenome | biome: aquatic; feature: subsurface aquifer; material: sediment; isolation source: subsurface aquifer sediment | place: USA: Rifle, CO | collected 2008-08
GTAAACATGGATTTAGAAAAAGAATGAAGAGTCCGGGTGGCAAATTGGTTTTATCAAGAAGGCGAGTTAAAGGGCGTAAGAAGCTGACTGTTACCGTAAAAAGGAAGGCGAAGAAATAAATGGTAGTCTTGGCTCGTCGTGATGCGACGGCTTCTTTTGGTGCACAATTTCGTATTCGCAGTAATGATGAAATTAGGTTGATCAGATCCAGTGGTGAGCGAATTAAGGTTTACCCTTTTATTATTTATCGATTAAAAAATAATTTGCATTTTGCGAGGCTGGCCATTGCGATCACTAGAAAAGCTGGTAATAGTGTTGTGCGCAATCGATTCAAGCGGCTCTTAAGGGAAACTTTTCGATTGAATAAACCTTTGTTTGGTAATTTTGATTACTATTTTTTTTCGGCGACACCTTTATCAAAGATCAGCAAGGTGCAACAAAAGTTGTTTGGTAATCAGATCTTGAAGAATCTTAAATATGCTTCTCAAAGACCTTCTTAAAAAATTCATTGGAGTTTATCAAATTTATTTGTCCCCTTTTTTGGGTTCTAATTGCCGGTTTCATCCAACGTGTTCGCAGTATTGTCTGGAATGTTTGAAAGATAATTCTTTGATTCAGTCAATTTATCTAACGTGTCGGCGTTTACTGAAATGCCATCCATGGCACGAAGGGGGCTTTGATCCAGTCCCTAAAATTCATAGGAAAACTATTTTATGCAACAAATAAGAACCATTATCGCGGTTGTTTTAAGTATGGCCGTTTTTTATGTATATTATACTTTTATTGATCCACCTAAAGCACCACCCCTGCAGCCAACTACCCAGACACAACAAGTAGTACCAGCAGAAGAGCAGAAGAAAAGCGTGGATGTTCCTTTGAGTAGCAGTTCTTTACCCGTGGCACCCGCAAAGTCAGGTAGTGAATTCGTGCTTGAAAATGAAAAAGTAAAATTGGTTTTGAATTCAGTGGGTGCTCAAATCAGGCATGTTTTTTTAAAAAAATACCCTAAGGGTGAAGAGGCCAAACATGAATGGGTTGATTTGGCTGATGCTGGTACGGGTCTTGGAGGTATTTCTTTTTCAAAAGTGTTGAAAGATTTTGATGCGGAGTATGCTGTTGTTTCGGCCGAGACAAATAAATCTCAGGTTGTCTTTTCAGCCCTGTTGGGAGATTTGGAAGTCAAAAAAATATTTCGTTCTCAAAGTAATTCCCCTTATGGTTTTGAGATGGAAGTTCAGGTACAAAATAAGGGTGGCCAGAAATTGGATCTGGAACCACAGTTCTGGATGGTTCGGCAGCAAAAATTGGAGCAAAAAGGGGGCTTTTTTAGTTTTATAAAAGGACCGCCAGATATGATCAGTCCTGTTGGTTTGGTTGCCGGGGCCATTAAGCAGGAATTGGATACCAAAAAAATATCTGGTTTTAATGCCTTAACGGGTGAAGTCGCCTGGGCTGGTTTTGGAGATCGTTATTTTTTGACTAGTTTTATTTCAAGACAGACAAGCTCAAATATTTTGACGAGTTTTTTGGTAACGGAAGATAATAAACTATATAGTTCTTTTACTTATGGCGCTTTGGGTTTGGCACCAGGTGAAACATTAAACCGTAAACTCGGTTTTTATTTGGGCCCCAAATTACGAACAGAGCTTCAATCATTTGGTGTGGGTTTGGAAAAATGTGTGGATTATGGCTGGTTTGGTTTAATAGCTGTTCCGCTGTTGTGGTTATTGGTGAGTCTTGAGAAAGTATTAGGCAATTGGGGTTTGGCTATTATTGCGCTGACTTTTATTGTGAAGATGATTTTGCATCCGGTGAATAAAAAATCAATGGAATCAATGAAAGCGATGCAAAAACTTCAGCCTCGCATGAAGGAAATTCAACAGAAATATAAAGGGGACCGTGAAAAATTAAATATGGAAATGATGACCATGTTTAAATCTCATAAGGTCAATCCGATGGGGGGGTGTTTACCAATGATTTTGCAAATGCCCATTTATATTGCTCTTTATAAGGTGTTGTGGAATGCGATCGAGCTTTATCGGGCGCCGTTCTTTGGTATTTATCACGATTTATCTATGCCAGACCCTTATTTTGTCGGCCCCTTTTTGTTAGGTGTTTTGTTTTTCTTGCAACAGAAATTAACACCTAGTTCGGCATCGATGGACCCAGCTCAACAAAAAATGATGCAATTTATGCCTTTGATGTTCACCGTTTTCATGGTTTTTTTGCCAGCCGGGTTGATCATGTATATTCTGGTCAATACATTGATGTCGGTGATTCAGCAGTACATGATCCATCGGGAAATTTCGTTTTGGGATTTATTAACAGGCAAGCGCCCCGCGGCGTAGGGGCAAACCTATGTGTTTGCCCAAAATGGCGTATCAAATATTTTGGGCGGTCACGTTCGGCCCGTACATTGATTAATCATCTGTGTTATATATTCAAGATACAATAGTGGCCTTGGCCACACCACCTGGTGTGGGGGCTATCGGTGTGATCCGTCTTTCAGGGCCACATTCTTTTTCAATTCTGCAAAAAGTTTTTCAGGGCAAAACATCCCCTTTTAATTTTGAGTCGCATAAACTTTATCATGGGCGAATTGTGGATCGCGCAAATATCATGTTGGATGATGTTTTGGCAGTCTGTATGAAGGCGCCTCAAACATTTACCGGTGAAGAATGTGTCGAAATTCAATCTCATGGTTCCCCTGTAAATATTAGTCGTATAATTAAATTACTTATTTCTCATGGGGCTCGCTTGGCAGAACCTGGTGAGTTTTCAAAGCGTGCTTTTTTAAATGGGAAGATCGACTTAAGCCAGGCTGAGGCACTCGTTGACCTGATTCAAGCAAAATCGGAAATTCAAGCGCAAAATGCTTTGAGTCAGATAAGTGGTTATTTATTTGAAATTATTAAAGATATTAGGGTTAAAGTGGCTGAAAGTAGGGCTTTAATTGAGATTGGTTTTGATTTTTCGGATCAGGATTTAACTATTATTGAAAAAGCAAATATTATTAGTATATTAGAGTCAATATATCAAAAAATAGATAATCTTATTGGAAGTTTTAGTGCCGGACAATTATTATCTCATGGGGTGAAGATAGCCCTTGTTGGTAAGCCTAATGTGGGTAAGTCCACTTTGATGAATACACTCTTGAAAGAAGATAAAAGTATTATACACCATTTGCCCGGCACTACTCGAGATGTGGTTTCTGGTGAATTGTTCATTAAGGGTGTTCCTGTGTATTTATACGACACCGCTGGTATTCGTGAAACAAGTGATGAAGTTGAAAAAATGGGCGTTCAGAAATCACAAGAGGTCTTAAATCAGTCTGATTGTCTTTTATTTTTGTGTGATTCAAGTCGTGTTTTGGATGAATACGATCAACAACTATGGGATTTAGTGAAAGATAAGCAGTTTATTGTGGTAATGACGAAATGTGATTTGCCTTCTGCGTGGTCTTCGTTTCCTTTTGCAGCACTAAGTGATGATTGTTTACCTGTACATATTTCTGTAAAAAATGAATGGGGCCTTTCAGATTTAATGGCTTGTATTGAAAGGAAAATATTTAAAGATGTACATAATTACGAACATAATTATGTACTGAATAATGTACGTCATTATAAAAGCTTGCAAATGGCTCATCAAATATTGGGTCATGTTTTAGAACAATTTACAAAAGATCAGATTCAAGAAGAGTGTTTAGTGGAAGAGTTAAAAAGTGTTTCAGAACATTTGGGTGAAATCACAGGTGAGATTAATTCTGAGACAGTCCTTGATGTTATTTTTTCGAAGTTTTGTATTGGGAAATAAAATTTATCAATCATGGATTGGAAATTTTGACAGACAATAAAGCGGGTAATTACTAATACCACCATCTTTTTTCAAATTCATGACCGAAGTGCGCGATAAGGTTTTTGGATGATAGGTTTCGTCATAAACTCGCAAGCTTCTGGTTTTTTGGCTAAGTCCTGATTTGACTTCCAAGGGGTAAATGTCGCCATCAAGTTCGAGTAAAAAATCAACTTCCGCTTTGCCTTGGCTGGTCCAATAAAACAGGGCCTGATCTCGAATAGCCATCAGTTCTTGCACGACATAGTTTTCGGTTAAAGCCCCTTTAAATTCAGTAAAAAGAAGATCTCCCTGCAGAATTGTTTTAGAGTCAAGGCGTGCCATGGCTGCAAGCAAACCAACATCAAGACAATAAAGTTTGAAAGCCTGTGGATCTGCATAACTTGCTAACGGAAGATGGGGTTTCGAAACATTTTTGATTTTATATACAAGTCCTGCATCCATTAACCATTGAATAGCCGTTTCATACTCCCTGGCACGAGCACTTGGTTGTACTGCAGAAAAAACAAATTTTTTATTTTCTTTGGATAAATGAAGTGAAATGCTTTCCCATACGTTGGCTATTTTCATTACATCAGATGGATTGGCATGTTTGGCAAAATCAAGCATGTAGGCTTTAAGTAATTCCTGTTGGATAAGCCGGGTTTCCTGTAAATCCTTATGTTTTGAATAGTGAAACACAGCTTCCGGCATGCCTCCAATAGCAAAATAAAGCCGCATATCAACGAGTAATTCAGAATGTATTGGCTCCGCTAAGGGTTCAAAAGTTTTAAGTTCTTCGATTAAATGTTTAAGATGGATTTTGCCAATAACGGCTAAAAACTCCAAAAAAGTAAGTGGGTAGAGTTGTAAAAAATTGACCTTACCCACGGGAAATGAATGTTGATGTTTTACTTTTACACCCAATAAGGAACCTGCAGAGACCACATGATAGTTATTTGCCTGTTCACAGAAATATTTAAGACTGTTTAAAGCCCCTGAAGATTCCTGGATTTCGTCAAAAAAGATCAAACTGGTTTTTGGTTGGATTTTTTTACCACGGTGAATTTCCAATTTTTGCAGTATTTTTATTGGGTCAATGACACTGCTAAAATAAGCTTTTAAACCTGGGTCTTCTTCAAAATTAAAATACGCAAGATCCTCATATTCTTTTTTGCCAAATTCTTTGAGCAAATAGGTCTTTCCTACCTGTCTCGCCCCTTGAAGCACCAAAGGTTTTCGCCTGGTAGAATCTTTCCAACTTAACAATTGTTTATATAAGCTTCGTTGCATGTTTGTTCTGGATATTGCCTTAAATATCTCTCCATTTCAAGCCATAAGTTATTAATACGTGAAAATTATCACATAATAGGTTCTTAAATATGGCTTAAAATCACGTATGAGATTAATTCTGAGACAGTCCTAGATATGATATTTTCCAGATTTTGTATTGGGAAATAAAGGTAGAATAATTTAGCTTTTAATAAAAAAGGCTCTCTAATTAAGAGAGCCTTTTTATTGTTTAGATATATTTTATTGGTCAATTGAATCACTACTAATACCATTAAGATTTCGACAAATAGGTGATATTTTGTCAATAGCCATACCGGATCTTATTTCAAAACCAACTATGGCTTCATTTGAATAACAACCTGTATTGATGTTAATTGATTGATTGTAAGGTTGAGCATAAGGATTTATTTTTTTTGTTCCTGGGTTGGTATTGCCAAAAGTATCTGACGTGTCAGTTGGCTTACCGTATAAATAATTATTACCATTAACATTATATTGTTGAGAACCCAGTTGAATTTGACAAAGTATATTATTAGGGGGAAACCAATCGCTACAGGCATAGCCTGTCATTTTATTAAAGGCATATGAATTATCTGCAGAAATAGTTGATAAAGTTTCACTCTTGCTGCCATAAATATAGTTATTGTTATAACCTGGTTGGTTATTTTCAATAAGTTTATTGATATCTGCACAACCTATTTGTAAACCAGCTATATAGGCATCATCAGCTGAAGGCCAAACTTTAAGGCTGCTGACTAAACCATTCTTTGCGCATAAATATCTTGTCCCTGTTCCGCCGTCACCGCCAATTCCTGCATATTGTTTGTAGATTCGTACATTAGAACCCTGGTCGGGTGGTACTGTTGTATTATCGTTAATTGTGTATGTGGTTACTTTTATATTATCAATGGCTCTACAAATGGGTATTAATTGTTTAATGACAGTTGTACTATTTGTTGTTTCAGAGACAGTTTTAAAACCAACAAGGATTTCTTTACTAAAACATTCTCGAGCTTTAGTGAGTTGTTTAGTTGGGTCCATATCATATTGATCAGCTACATTTAATGATTGAATATTAATATTGCCGCCAGGCCACGTTGTCTTGCTCATATCAATAGTATATGTGTCATTATTTTTACTTATAGGCTGCGCTATACCACCTAATGTACAATTGTTATTATAACAGTTCTGAAGCCTAATGCCGTGCATGGGTTCATTATTCGAAACTGATGACATATTTTTGTCTTTATCAAAATCTGCTGATTTATAGTCTCTGATGTCTATATTATTAACAAAATTCTCTAATTTTGTGCAGGCAATTCCGATTGAATATTTATTATATGTAGTGTTGGTTGATATAGCTTTTATCGCAGATCCATGTGGACATATATTGGTTTTGTAACTGAGTGTTGAACCTTCGTCAGGTGGTGACCCAAGCGGTTCTAGATAAGTTAATTCTGTTTTTGGTGTGGGTGATGTTTGGTTTAATTCAGCGTACTTGGCGCATTTGTTATTACTACAGATATTTGATTGGCATTGATCATGACTATTGCATTGGACTCCATCTGGTTGTTTATGTTCTTTACAAGAATGATTCTCACACATTTTGCCAGCTGGGCAATCTGCATCAAAATTGCACTGAGGTTTTTCTGTTGTACAATTTCCAAATCCAGTAATGCCATTTGAGTACGTTATAGTACAAAATTCGCCAGCGGGACAATTGTGATCCTGTTTGCATTTGTTGCCAGGTGTACAATAGTTGTCAAAGCAGGTTTCATTTTCAGCGCAACTATCTCCTTTTTTACAGGCTTGCATAGGGTGGCACAAATCATCCACGCAAATTTCTCCATTTGGACATATTTGTTGTCCTTTATAAGATTTACAAGGATTTAATTTTGATTCTTTTGTTTTAACGTCAGGAATGACGTTGTCAAAAAAAGCTTTAGCTTCTTCATCAGTAACACAAATGACACTTAAACAAAGGGGTCTATCACTGGGGCAATCTTTATTAGTACCTTTTTCTGTAGTATTTTCAGCAGCACATTTTATATTTGGAGCGCATTTTTTGTTTAAACACGCTTCTCCACTCATGCAATCTTCTTGGGCATCACAAGCTATACCTGACTTTGTTCCTTTTTGTTCTATGCAGGTACCAAGTAAACATGTTTTTCCGGAATCACAATGTTCATCTGTCAGGCATTCGCGAACTATGCAGGCACCCATAGAACATTCTTCTTTTTTAGCTGCATTGCAATCGGCATTTTTAGTGCATTTTTGTGCGCATACACCAGTTTCACAAGTTGCATTTGCACCACAATCACTATCTTTTTCACACAATATAGGACCAACTTTTTTAACGCATTCGCCTTTTGAATCACATTCTTGATCTGCAGGACAGTCAGCATTTTCTTTGCAAGATGTTTCTTTATTTTCAACGCAGATATTATTTACTAAGGTTTGACCTTCAGGGCAGAGAAGGGGATCGACGATAATATCGATACAAACTCCATTGACCAGCGTTTGAGTATTTTGGCATTGGATGGCAGGGTTTCCGTTCGTATTGGCAACGGTAATGGTAATTGGATCGCTCCCTTTAATTGTTATTTCAGCCGTGCATGATTTGTCTTTTGGATCTTCGCAAGGGCTGCCTGGTATTTGAATTTGTGGGGATTTTTTTAAATCTTCTGTTTTGGCTGTTTTAATATTGGAGGGTAGATCACTCGTTATCATAAAATCAACTATGGGCATTTGATCGCCATTAAATGTTACAGCGCAATCTGTTGAGCAATCTTCATAGACACCTGTTTCATGATAGGCATGAATAGTTACCATTTTGCCTGGTTCATAAATATCCAATTTTGGTTCGATTTCTGCTTTAAGGCTTTTTCCACCGCCACTTCCCCCGCTACAAGCGGCGAGTGTTATGATTAAAATACTCATTACTATTTTTGATATTTTTTTCATCGGTGTCATATTTTTTCCTTTTGTTTGAGTCACCTTCTTTTGTCGTCCATCTCTATTATCGTGCTTCTTGCTATGCATAGTTGCTTATGTGGTCTTTATTACCCAAAAAATAATGAAGCAAATTTTGAGCCAAATGTGCCATTTATTTAGTTATGCAAAATTATAGGCTTATAATATTTGTTCTCCATGTTATGTCTATCAAAGTGATAATTATTGTTTTTATTCTTATCAAATTGATAATTAGTTTGCCTGAGAGACAAAAGGTCGCCATTCGTTAATTCGTTGGCTGTTAGCTGACAATACCGTGTTGTGCTTTTCCAGACACTGGCTTCCATTTAATAAGCGGCTGTCATTGATACATTTTTTGTCTGCGGTGCAAGGTGCTGTTGTACAAATAGCGTTGAGACATACTTCTAAGTGATTTTCATCTATACATTGTTTTGTTGTATTGACGGTTTTATTATCTTCAGATTTCACTATCGGGGAATAAGCCAGCACAAATATTATTACAGCAATCAATTTGATCATTGTTTTCATAGTTCACCCTAAATTTGTATGTAAATGAATTTACGGTTAGCTAATGATTAACTTGAGCCAGTTTAATAATTATTTTTAAATTGTGTATAATTATTGCTTATCGTCGTATAAATCTAACCTTGGATAGTTCTACGTACATTATTCTGTACGTTAATATGTACAGAATAATGTATTAATTTGATAATTTGTCGATTAATTTATTTAATTCATCTTCAGAGTGAAAATGAACGGTGAGCTTACCTCTATTTGAATTCCCTTTTACTTGAACTTTTGTTTTAAGTTGGTTTTTTAATAATTCTTCTACATTTCTAAACATGTTTTCTTTTTTATTATTTTGAGCTCGAGCGGCGGCATTTATCTGGGTGACTTCCGCAGGCATATCATCTTTTAAATCACGAATAAGATTTTCGACATCTCGGACTGACAGGCCTTTGTCTATGATTTGTTTACAGATTGTTTCTAATAGTTCCTTATTTTCGATGGTTATTAGGGCGCGTGCATGTCCCATGGAAAGTGTACTGGAAATGATGTGTTGTCTAATCGAGTCGGGTAATTTCAGAAGTCTTAAAAAATTTGTAATGGTTGATCGCTCTTTACCAAGTCTTTTGGCTAATTCATCTTGAGTATACTGGTACTTATTTATGAGTTCTTTGTAAGCCAGTGCTTCTTCGACTGGATTTAGATTTTCACGTTGAATATTTTCAATAAGAGCTAATTCAAGCACTTCTGTATCTTCAACATCTTTAATAATGACCGGTACCCGGATTAATCTGGCTTGTTTTGCCGCTCGCAGACGGCGTTCACCCGCAATTAACTCGTATTTGCCACCCCCCATTTTTCTAACAAGTAACGGTTGTATAATACCTTTTTCTTCAATTGAATTAGCTAACTCATCTATACTGGCTTTATCAAATAGTTTTCTTGGTTGATCTTTATTGGGAATAATATCTTCAATGGGGGCTTCAATGTAATTTTTGGAAGTAGATTCTGAGCTTTTTCCCATGGGAATAAGTGAACTTAAGCCTTTTCCGAGAGCACGTTTTTCTTGCATAAGTAACCTCATATGATTAAATCTCGTTATGAATTAAGATAAGCCCTTTTTTGCTGGGCAATTCAGCTCGCGCTATCAGTTCCTCTGTTAATGACCTGTAGGTTTCTGCACCTTTTGATTTAGTATCATAGACTTGTATGGGAAGTCCATGTGACGGTGATTCTGATAATTTTACATTTCTCGGGATGAGAGTATTGAACGCTTTATCTTTGAAATGCTCTTTGACTTCGCTTACGACCTGATGAGCTAAATTATTTCTGGAGTCATACATTGTGAGTACAATACCTCCAATAATTAAATCTTTATTTAGATTTTCCTTAATTAATTCAATGGTATGAACTAATTCTGAAATCCCTTCTAGGGCATAGTATTCACATTGTACTGGAATGATCACGGCGTCAGATGCGGTAAGCGCATTTACGGTTAATAAATTTAATGAGGGAGGACAGTCAATTAATATGTAGTCAAATTCATCAGCTACATCGACAAGAGCATTTTTTAGTTTATTTTCTCTAGCAAAAGCTGAAATAAGTTCAACTTCCGCACCAATCAAGTCCCTATTAGAAGGTGCAATATAGACATTCTCAAAATCAGTCTTTCTTATAACTTGTTTTAAGGAACTTTCACCTATGAGAGCGTGATAAATGCTTTTTTCTATACGATATTTGTTTAAACCAAGGCCACTACCTGCATTTCCCTGAGGATCCATATCTATAAGTAAGACTTTTTTGCCAAATTCGGCTAAGGCAGCTGCAATATTTACAGTTGATGTCGTCTTTCCAACCCCGCCTTTTTGATTACACATGGATAAAATTTTCATTTTTCCTCCTCTTTGCGGCCATATTATTATTTTTATTGAAACTAGCAATAAGAAAAAAATGGGGGTTTCTAATATTTAGGTGTTCAATGTAATAAAAACTTAGTAATAATATATGTTTAGTATGGTTTCACGTGAAGCTATTATTTTTTTGAAAAATAAAAAGTTTGCGATAATAATTGTAAGGTAAGATAGTGTATTGCAATTCATCTTTAAATTCAAGGTTTTGATTGAGTTGCTTTTCCTGGTAAAATTGATGTGGACCACCGAAATAGATGGCATAACCGTTATTCTGTACATAATTCTGTACGTAACTTCTAAATAAAGGAATATCCCATGTAGCCCTAGAAATAATCATGTCGAATAGTGGAATTGAGCTGTCTTGAGTCAAATTAAGGCTTGAATTGATAAAATTAGCTTTAATACCTAGATCAAGACATGCATGACGTATAAAGTTCATCTTCTTTCGGCTCTTCTCAAGGAAAGAAATCTCAATAGACGTATAATACAAGGCCAAAATAACACCGGAAAACCCTGCTCCCGCACCCGCGTCCATCAGATGTGTAGTTTTTGAGAGATAGGTGGGTATCTTATTGAAGGCGATTAACTGATCAAGTATGTCCTTATAAATAAAGTCAGAAACACTACTATGAGATGTGATGTTAAATTTCGAATTCCACTCAATTAATAAATGGATATATTTATAAAGTTTAGCGCAAAAAGTGGCATTAATTTCAATTTGATTAAGCGTAGCCCCCTCTAACAATTGATTTGTGAATTCTGATAGATTGAAAGTGTCGCTCATAAGCTATTGATAATGTGATTATATTTAAATAATTAAATAAAATAATACATGCTCACTACAGAAATATTCAAAAATAGTTTCACATGAAACAAAAAAACATATCAAAACAAGAACTTAAAATTTACGGACAAAAAACATTATACGCAGTAAAAAATAAAATTATTTTTTGTACATAATTACGTACATAATTATGTACAGCAATAAAATCATCCTCATTGAGATTTCATATTACGCCATTTGTTAAGGCAGGCCTTATATAATTTTGTAATGAAGAAACAAAGCCACCAATAAATAATCAAACTACATAAAAAGGCGTAAGGAAATAAATCAATATTTTTTGCCTCAAAAGTATATTTGTTTATAGCTAATACAAATAAACCGCCCGTATAAAGCAGGGGCATGAGATAAATAACAGATAACAAATCAGTCAAACGGCTCCACGCTGGATTCTGAAGTATAAAAAACCAACCAATGAGGCTGAAAATAAGCGAATAAAAAATGCAAAATTGTTTAGAAAATTTGAAAAAAGATGCTCGAGAAAGATAATATCTGGAGTTAAAAAATCTATGGAGTAAAAAAAAGATACCAATCAAAACAAATACATTAAATACTATACCCGAAAATAAATGGGGGGATTTAATCCAGGCTTCTGTAAAAAAATTGCCAAGGGCTGCAGACTGGGTGTCGGTATTATCATAGTTGATGAGCGCAATTGGCCAACCGATAGAGTAGGTGCGGCTACAGGATC
>AMFJ01024307.1_pt1 | contig 12039 bp, 18 predicted proteins | sample 427208 | NCBI WGS metagenome assembly AMFJ01 (sample SAMN02954298, study PRJNA114691) | groundwater metagenome | biome: aquatic; feature: subsurface aquifer; material: sediment; isolation source: subsurface aquifer sediment | place: USA: Rifle, CO | collected 2008-08
CTTCCTTGTACTAGGACATTATCATTTCCCTGTGACAGCTAGCAGTACAGCTAATGAACAAACGTTAAAATTTATGCTACAATAAAAATAATAAAGACGGGTGAAAACCACGTCTTTTTATTTATTTTTAATACAAAAAGCAATAGAATTTGGAACAACTAAGTTTATGCCAAAGCAAGAAAAAGATTTATCAGAAAGCAGAAAAGTTAGTGATCAAGGATTGATGCGCCAAGGTGCGGAATATGTTATCGATGAGGGTGCTGACAAGCCAAGATTAGAAGTTGAAAAATTTCAAATTGAAAATCAACAACTTATAATGCAACTTGAAAAAGGAGATAAGACCCTTTCTCTTGAGAGTGCACTGGAGGGCAAACGAAGAAAAGATGAATTTCCAGAATATGTACAGCTCGAATTAAGGGAGTCAGGAAAAAAAATTTATGCTGCACCTGGACAAGTGAAGAATGATGAGAAGGGTTTTTATGCTGGAAATATTTTTATGTTAACTGCATTAGAAGGTGGGAATGTGGTTCTTTGGGATACGTTATCTCTGGAGGATAAGAAGGCTGTGATCGATAAATTGTACGAATAATTTCTGTTAATTATAGTATTTTTTTATAATCTCACTTCTAACGGTATTAACTAAGCCGCTCCATTAAAAATAACAGCTCATTTTGAGTCGTATTTTTGTTGCCAGTGAATTAAAATTGAACTTTTTAAAATTTAGCATATTGTATGGTAAGATAATGAAAGAAAATGTTAAATTTGAATAATCATGATTAAGAAAGATATATTTGTGTTGCCTGGGACTATTCAGCGTGTGAAAAATTATGGATATGATGGATTGGATATCTGGATGAAAGATGAAGTGCTGTCCACAACATGTGCCAAAATTTTTATCGGCCACAGTTTGGGTGCAAGTTTCATTCTAAAATCAAATGTCAATCGCGATAGCAAATTTATTCTGGTTAATCCTTTGATTATCAAGAAATGTTTTGCTGCCCATTTTTTAAATTGGATAAAGTTTCTTGTTTTTGAAGGATTTGCAATTAATAAAGCTGTTCCAGCGAGGTGCTGGTGGCATACTTTCAAACAAATTTTGTCACTATTAAAAGTTGATGTTTTTAAAGAGATTAAAAACATTCCAAAAGAGAACATTTTTATAATTAAAGGTAAATACGATTGTTATTTTTGTGACAGAAAAAGTGCTGAAATATTAAAAAATGATAATTTTAATGTGATTGAAGTTGAGGCAGGTCATGATTGGAATGAAAATATCGCAAGCGTCGTAAAAAATATTATTAAAACATTCTAAACTTTCCCTCTAGTGTTTGTAGTCTTGCCATTTAGCATTTCGAACTCTGGAACATAAAAAACGACTTTGTGTAAAGCCGTTTTTGTTTTGCATTTAGGAATCATATAAAACCCTGTGTGCCAATCAGGGACTGCTTTTTCTAGAATAAATTAATGCAAGCAAGAGTATCAATATAGAGATAACATTTTGAAATTATTGCGATTAATCATAAAAATATGCAAAAAATAACACCATTTCTTTGGTTTGATAATGAGGCAGAAGAAGCAGTTGGGTTTTATGTTTCTGTTTTTTCTGATTCTAAATCTAAACTTGGAACCACAACACGCTACAATGATGCGAGCGTGGAAGTTTCAGGCAAGCCTAGCGGCAGCATTATGACAGTTGATTTTGAACTATATGGTCAGCAATTTATTGCAATTAATGGAGGTCCGGACTTTGAGTTTACTCCTGCTGTTTCTTTCATTGTTGCTTGTCAATCTCATGAAGAAGTTGAAAATCTTTGGGGGAAGCTTGTTGAGGGCGGATCAGTTCTGATGGAATTGGATAAATATCCATTTAGTGAAAAGTATGGATGGCTGAAAGATAAGTACGGTCTTTCATGGCAGCTTATGTTGTCTGTCAATAAAGATAGCGCTAAGCAAAAAATAACGCCATTTCTGATGTTCACTGGCAATAATGCCGGAAGGGCAGAAGAAGCAATTAATGAATATATAAAAATTTTTCACAATGCAAAAATTGCAAAAGTTGTTCGCTATGGGAAAGATGAAATGAATGAGGCAGAAGGCACAATAATGCATGCGATTTTTTCTCTCGAAGAACAGCAATTTGCGGCAATGGACAGTTCTTATCAGCACGGTTTCAATTTCAATGAGGCAATTTCTTTTTTGATCAATTGCAAAGACCAAGAAGAAATCGATTATTATTGGAACAAGCTAAAGGAAGGTGGAGATGAGAAAGCACAGATTTGCGGTTGGCTGAAAGATAGGTTCGGTGTTTCTTGGCAAGTTGCGCCAGACTTTTGGAAAAATATGTATAACGATACGGATCCAGAAAAAGCCAATCGAGCCATGAAAGCTATGCTTGAAATGAAAAAAATTGAAATTGAAAAACTAAAAAATGCTTTCAATGACAACTAAAAATGAACGTAAGGTGTTGCTAAATGGCTCAGCAAAAAAGACCCCCCGTGGTCTTTTTTGCTTGATTGAGTCAGAAGCAGTCTAATCTCAAGAGCACGTCCTGATCATTTTCAGAAATTTGTGATATAATTTTAACATGAAACAATCAAGAGAAATTAAAAATAAAAAAGGTTTCACATTGATCGAGTTATTGATTACGATTGCGATCATCGGAATTTTGGCTGGAGTAATTTTGGTTAGCACTTCCACATCCAGAACCAAGGCTAACATTGCAAAAGCTAAGTCGGACATCAATAGCATTGCTAAAGCGATCCAGATGGCGCAAATACAAACAGGCAAGGTTTTGCTTCAAATAACCGGCAGCAATTGCAGCGATTGTGTTTGTCGGCCAGCGTCAATGTCGGGACCAGCGCCTGATGATTTGAGGAATTTGCCGGCAACAAATGCTTGCTACACGAGGTGGATCACCACTTTGAATAATCTGGAAACTGTTTCGGGTGCAACCGGCCTGGCAGCATCATATGCGCGTGATCCATGGGGCTCGCCTTATCTTTTAGATGAAAATGAAAAAGAGCTTGGATGTACAAAGGATAATCTTTTAAGTGCGGGACCTGATGGAGATTTGACAACAACTAGTGACAACATCCATATTAATATTCCATTCATACAGTGCTTGAATTGATTGACAAGATGCATGTTAGGATTTACTTGCCTAAATTCTTGAATTCAAGACTTGCCGGTTAATGTTTATTTTTTAAAAACATTATTTTGGGAAAATTCATTTCAATACTAACTTTTCCGGGTGTTATAATCCATGAGCTTAGCCATGAATTTTTTTGCAGAATGCTTGGAGTTCGCGTCAAAAAAGTTTGCTATTTCAGACTTGGAAATCCGGCGGGCTATGTGATCCATGAATCTTCGAACAACTTCTATCAAGCTTTCCTTATCGCAATAGGACCGCTATTAGCGGGAACTTTTCTAAGCATGGCAGCTTTTACAGGAGGCAAGCACCAAGACATGTTTTTTCAAAAGTATGTTCTGATTTGGCTCGGAGTTTCCATCGCTGTCAATTGCATGCCAAGCAAAGGAGATGCCAAAAGCTTATGGCTTGAAAATTGGTTTCATTTCAAACGAAATGTCCTAGCAATTCTGGGGTTGCCCTTCACGGCGGCGGTTTGGGTTGTCAGCGCAGTAGATTCGATCTGGCTCAGGTTTTTCTATGCTTGTTTTTTGTTTTTCATCACTTGGTAGTCGCTAAGAACTATTTTTTATAAAAATAGCTTATTTGAGCCACAAAAGGCTCTTTTTGTGTGTTTCCTAACACTAAAAAGGCTTATTTGAGCCAAAACTCGCTTGTTATGGTTGACTGCACGTTTAAATTGTGATAATATAGTAGGTCGACAATGAAAGACTTGAAGTCGGCCCATTGACTGCAGAATTTTAGTGCAAGGCGGAAAATGGTTAAAAAGTAAGCTATATTTCATGCGTATTATCAGGATTGTTGTGATCTTGCTGGCCGCACTTGCGATCATTTTGCCGCAATTGGCCTCAGCAAACGAAACAATAAATACTGAAACAAAAACAAAAAGCACATTTTCATACATCTACAATTTGCTTGCTCCTGAGACTGTTCAAGCCGAGGAGGCAACTCAGTTGATTGAAGAGCAAATTGAAAAAGAAAAGACACCAGAAGAGATCAAAAGAGAAGCAATTTTGGCCAAATGGAGAGAGAAACAGACTGCTAAATGGACCAATCTTCCAAAAGAATCATTCACAATCAATGCTTCTGCCTACACTGCTTCAGCTGATGAATGTGATAATGATCTTGGAATAACCGCTTCTGGAATTAAGGTTCAGGCAAACAGAACCATTGCATGTCCTCCGGAGTTTCCTTTCGGTGCAAAGATTGAAATCGAAGGGATGGGAACTTATATTTGTGAAGACCGCGGCGGAGCAATTAAGGGGAACAAAATTGATATCTACATGGAAACAAAAACAGAAGCTTTTGCTTTTGGACGTCAGAATTTGATGGCGAAAGTAGTGGAGTAATCTAAAACACCTCGCAAGAGGTGTTTTAGATTTGGTTTGTTGACTGTGAGTGTATATTTTGATAAGCTGAAAAGGCATTATTGAGAAGGTCCGTTGGCCGAGTGGTTAGGCAGCGGTTTGCAAAACCGTCTACATCAGTTCAAATCTGGTACGGACCTCTAGTTGTATTCAAATTTATAGGATGGTATACTAATAATGATAGAAGCATTGTTACGTATTCCATCATGAACAGAAGAAAAAGTTGGACTCAGTCCGAACTCGAAGAAGCTGTTAAAAAATCAAAAAGTGTTAGGCAGGTTTTGGGTCTGCTTGGACTTAGACTTGCTGGTGGAAATTATACTCAAATAGGAAAGTATATAAAAGAATATAATATAGATACGACACACTTTACTGGAAAGGCCTGGAATAGAGGCATGATCGGAATTGGTAAGCCGAGAATAGAATTAAGCAAAATTTTGATTCAGGATAGTTATTTTCAAAGTTTCAAGTTAAAGAAAAGATTATTCGCTGAAGATCTTAAGCCTAAGCATTGCGAAGAATGTGGCTGGAATAAAGTTTCAATTGATGGAAGATTGCCGTTGGAATTGCATCATATAAATGGCGACTCCAGGGATAATAGAATTGAAAACTTGATAGTGCTTTGCCCTAACTGCCATAGTATAAAGTTATCGCACAGAGGATGCAATATTAAAAAAAGATGAGAATGGGCGGATGATGAAATTGGTATACATTCGACACTTAAAATGTCGCGTCATTTATGGCATGCGGGTTCGAGTCCCGCTCCGCCCACAATGAGAAAATTCCTTAGGGGATTTTTTTTATTTGTTTTAAAATAATAGAAATTTTTTTGAAATCTTCTTCAAACATCGCGCGCGTTTTTTTGTTTTGACGGGCAGCTGCTGGATGATAGAAGGGAAGTAGTTTCTTGATTCCTGCGTTTTTTATTTCAATATCAAATAGTTCTCCATGAACTTGTGATATTTTAGCTTCGGGCAAAAAACAGTTTAGGGAAAAGCGACCGAGTGTGATTATTATTTTAGGATCAATAATTGCAATTTGTTTTTCAAGCCAGGGGAGACACGCGGCAACTTCTTCAGGAAGAGGATCTCTATTCCCCGGCGGTCTGCATTTTAAAATATTTGTCAGATAAATATCTTCCCTTTTCAGATTTATTGATGCAAGCATTTTATCTAAAATTTTACCACTACTGCCAACAAAGGGAATTCCTGTTTCAGCCTCTTTTTTTCCAGGAGCTTCACCGATAAACATAATCTCAGCCTCCGGATTGCCCGCGCCAAAAACAACATGCGTAGCGTCGCAGTGAAGGATGCATTGAGAGCATGATAACATAAACGTATTTAATTGATTAAGTTTTTCTTTTTTTGTCATAGCTATATTTTGTCATTCCGGGCTTGACCCGGAATCCAGGATTTATTTCATCTTGCAAAATCTTTGCTGTTTCTTTTTCGAAATCATATATTAGAAATATGTCATGCTGAATTCATTTCAGTATCTTGAGTTTTTACGCATTTAGATCCTGAAGCAAGTTCAGGATGACAAAACTATTTTAATCCATTGACAAGTATCAGTTGAAATTTATAATCATTAGTATCTAGCACTGCGAATGTCGGTGGATAATATTGATTGGCAACATTTCCAGGATTTAGCATCTCGCACTCCTTGATATTGCCACTCATTCTGTTTTCACCTTGAATTTTTTCTGTCCAAGGCTTGTGGGTGTGACCATAAAAAACATAGTCAAACTTACCTTCCTCTGCAAGACTTCGTGCATAAGCAGGGAAGTGCACGAAAGCCATTTTTTTGTTGGCGATTTCTACTTCACCATGTTTGGAAAAAATGTTGATCGATTTGTATTTTCCATCTGAAAAAGGATAGTCGGCGGCATGCCCTTGGTCCATGTTTCCGAATGTCCAAAAAATGTCTCCGGAAAAATTTTCACGAAGGTAATCCAGTGTTTCGATTTCAGCCAGGTCTCCGCAGTGAATAAGTTTTTCAATTTTTTTCTCTCGACACCAATCCAAAACTTTTTTCAGGTTTGGAATGTTGTCATGAGTGTCTGAGATGATTGCGATGAGCATAATTGTATATACAATGTCATGCTGAACTTGTTTCAGTATCTATTACATATGGATCCTGAGATAATTCGGGATAACAGTTTTTTTAGTAATAAATATCTTCCTCTGTCGCAGCTTGAGGTTTTTGATTTTCAAGATTTTTGTCTTGGCTGTTAAGTTGTTCGGGTGTGAGACTTTTGTCCCAGAGAAGTTTGTAGAGTTCTTTCATGGATTGGGCGTAGTCGTCGCTTTCGATGATGAAACCGAAGCCTTCCTTGCGAGAACTTAGAATAGCCACTTTGTTATCATAGATTCCAATAGCATTTGGAATGTTCATATCCTTGGGAGAAAAACGCACATCGCGCAAAGTTTTTTTGAAAGTGGTTGAATCTTGATATTTGTATGAGTCAATCACGAGATCAGAAACATGGATTGAACGAATCCAATAATTCTTTTTTACTTTGAGCTCAACATAGTGCTCCATCCACTCGGTGCCAACTGTTTCCAGAACTGACTTCATGGGAGAAATCCAATCAGCATTATTCGTTGAAGATTTCAAAGCTTCCATATATATTTCACGCAGACCTTCTTTGCCTTCATAGAAGGTGATTTTCGGTTTGGCGAATCCGACGTTGTTGATCGATTTAAGTTGGGGGAGGATTTCCTTGAGCGCTTTTTCCTTCTCTTTGATGGTTGCAAGCAAGTTTTCTGGTTCGGCGGCCAGGTATTGCTTTCTTTTTCCTTTGGTAGTCGTGTGCATCAGACCTTTTCCCTTGAGACTTTCCAAAATTTCATATACAGTGCTGCGTTTGATGTCGGCCTTGCTGGCTATATTTTGAATATTGGTCGGCCCAAGCTCAAGGCAGGCAAGGTAGATCCTTGCTTCTTTATCATTGAGCCCGATATTTTGAAGTTCGTTTTTTAGTCTTTCCATAATGCTTTGTCATCTCGAGCGCAGCCGAGAGATCTTACGGGGGCTCAGATTCTTCGACTCTCCGTCTGCTGACGTATCGCTCAGAATGACATAAATAGGGTTATGTATAATTATATTTTAGCAAATAACGGCGAAAGTGTCAATACTTAGTATATGAAAAGAGCTTATAATAAGGTAAATATAGCAATTATTCAAAATAATAGTCGCTATTGTTGACGTTTGACGTCAGAACTGCTATACTACGCTGTTACGATGAATTAGCAAACAAGAAACATCGCAACTAGTACATTGAAAATCAACCAATGACATAAAAAGGAGAATGCCATGAAAGCTAAGAAATTTAATTCCTACGTTGAAAATGGCATGGAGATAAGTGGTTTCTGTGTTGACGGCAAGGTTCATTTCACTAAGTATACAGGTTTGGGAAATAACTTTTGTGATCACTTTCGCCCTTGCGATGGCACATGTCAGAAGCATGAATATGAGGTGCCAGAAAACGTTGCAAATTTGGTTACACATTATACCCGTAACAATTTTACTGGTGATAAATTCAACGCTAATGCTATCGGCGAAATCAGAAACGCTTGTAACTATGAACCGTGGGATAAGCGTACATTTAATGAATCTTATCCTCGTTGGACTGAAAATTGGAAATTGGTTGAATAATTTTTTGGCAAGGAAGTTGAAACTAACTTCCTTGCCTCTCTCATTGAGTTCACTTGAAAAAGTGAATTCATAGGAAAAAATTTATTTTAAATCGGACCTACATAAAGGAGAATGACCATGGCCAGTGACTTCTACAAGTATTTCGGTATGGCAGGGAACAAGGAAATTCAGGTAGTCTACGAGAATTACCCGAAGCACCACTCCTGCAGTGATGGTATCCACAGCATTATGTTTTTTGATGGCAGTTCTATTACTACTGAAGAAGCAGCAGCTGTTTCTGACTTAATAAAGGAAGGAAATATTGAGCTGGAATACTTGGAGCATCTGAGTCCAAGCGGTGACTGTGACGGTCCGATGTATGAGACTGGTCATGGCTCTTCCGAATGTTGTCCGTGCTGTGGTCGTCCTTTTGATGACTAGCAGAAATGCACTTTCATGAATCCAAATAGGAGGAATACAATGAGCGGGTTGAGGCAGGCATGCATCTTGATTCAAGAGGAGCCCATCGTGAGAAAAGCCAAACCTTTTTTGATCATTCATGATCATGGTCGAGTGTTTTTCACTTATGGCACTAGTGCGCGGGAGTTGAAAAAAGAGCACAAGGCTAATGGTGAAAAACTGATATTCTGCAAACAGCTCTCTGGTGCACTTTTGCCACTTGGCATGCTGGCTGGAGATGATAGGAGTGAATTCTCTCAGGCTATGGAGGAGTTTATGACCGATATGGTCAGAGAGATCGCCGGCATGGTTAAATAAAAACTGAGGCGCTGTCCAATGTGACAACGCCTTTTTATTTGCCAAATGTATATGTTTGTATACATTATTGACATAAAATGTATATGTTTGTATACTTTTAGTATAAATAGTATAAATTTGAAAATAATGGACAATAAGCTGATTTCAATTGGAAAGGTGGCGAAAATATTGGGAATTACCACGACAACTCTTCGCAGGTGGGACAAGAGCGGTAAACTTAAGTCTTTGCGAACTCCAACTGGCAGAAGGGCATATTTGCTCTCTGAAATCGAAAAAATGAGCATGGTTTCTACTTTCTCTATTGCTTCAGGCTGGCTGAACAATGAAAAGGGAGTTGAGCCTTTGGAAAATTTTTATTGCCAGACTGGCGCTGTTTTTCAAATAAGGCTGATTGAAATGGAAGGTTTGCTGATTGCATTGCCAGGATTTGAAGAAAAATTTTCGTTGATTGTGGCTGCGGTGGGTGAAATAGGAAACAATTCCTTTGATCACAATCTGGGAAATTGGCGAGATGTTCCAGGAATTTTTTTCTCATATGATTTGGACAAAAAAGAAATTGTGTTGGCTGATAGAGGACAAGGAGTTTATAAGACACTAAAAAGAGTTAAGCCTGAGATTGCTGATGATAAAGATGCTTTGAAAGTTGCTTTCACGGAAATTATTTCAGGAAGAGCTCCAGAGGAAAGAGGCAATGGTCTTAAGTTTGTGAGAAAAGTTGTGGCGCTAGCAGACATGGAACTTCAGTTTCAAAGCGGAAAGGCGATTTTAAATATTGAAAGAAAATCTTCGGAGCTTTTTATTAAAAAGGCTGACAATGAAATCAAAGGTTGCTTGATAAGGATTAAATTCTAAAAATATATTTTACAAACATATGATTATCGAATTAAAAAAATTTGGAACCACGCTTGTTTCTCGGCAGACTGGAAAAGAAGCATTGGCAGCATTTTTGCCAACATTGGAAGGCGTTGATGAAAATGAAATTGTTGAAATTTCCTTTGAAGGTGTTTTGACGTTTTCACCATCTTGGGGCGATGAATTTTTGCGACCTTTGCATGAACGATTTGGTGATCGTTTGATTTTGCACCCATCTTCAAACCAATCCGTAATACTTACGATTGAATTACTTGAAGAGATTAATAAAATAAAATTTGTGGTAAAGAAATGATTCGTTTTGCATTCACCGCAAAGAATGCGCTTCACAACGTGACCGCCGTCTTTTTTATTTTGTATTAAAATGGCTCAGATCTTTCGACTTCGCTACGCTTCGCTCAAGATGACATGTCACGAAAAGATTTGATCAGTGCAATATCCTCTTTGACGAAATCATATTCTGTTTCGCAGATCATAGTGATGTTTTTCTCATTAGCGAAAGCCACAATATTTTTGAAAGCTTCTTCGCCGATCAGGCCTTTGCCGAGATGTTCGTGGCGATCTTTGCGAGAACCGAATTCTGTTTTGCTATCGTTGGTGTGTATTAGTTTTATTTTCTCTAGTCCCAGTTCAGTGTCTATTTTTGCAAGAGTATTTTTGAAGTCGCGCCAGTCGTAGCCGGAAGCAAAAGAATGTTGGGTGTCGATGCAAATGCCAGTGAGTTTGGGATGATTTATTTTTTCCAATATGTAGGCAATTTCCGAAAAAGTGTCGCCCATTATTTTTCCTGATCCGGCCGCATTTTCAATCAGGAGTTCGGCGCTACCCTCGTATCCTTCGAGAGTTTTGGTCAGCATCTCGACAACTTTGTCCGATGCTTCACGCTCTGAGAGTGTTCCTGCGCTTCCGAGATGGGTCATGACATATTTGGCACCAAGAAGACTTGCTCTTTCGAGTTCATCGCGGACCACGCTGACACTGCCGTGACGGATGCGGTTATTTTCAGAGGCGAAATTGATGTAGTATGGCGTGTGAACAACCACTTCCTTTATTTGGAATTTGTTTTTTGCAATTTGAAATTTCTCACAAACTTCAGTTGTGAGCTCAGGCGCTTTGCCACCTTGCGGCGAGCGTGTGAAAATCTGCATGGCTTCGCAACCGAGTTCAGCGGCTCTTTCGGGCGCATTGAAAACTCCTCCAGCAATTGAAACGTGACAACCTATATACATAAATTTTCAATTTCTAATTTCCAATTTGCAATCAATGATCAAATGTCTTAATTTTCAAACACTAGCTCATTAAAAATTCAATCAAAAATCGAAATTCATAAGTCCGAATTAAGTCTGTATGCTCTTATTATACTTTATACAACTTAAAAGGGACAATTTATGTTGGACAAGCGGTAAAAAATGTGCTATAATTAGATATAGCTTAAAAAAGCGGGTGGAAAGCCCGCTTTTTGTCTTTAAAAAAACCAAAATGAATCCAAAATACAACAAAGAGGACACTATAGTGATGAGCGATTTTCACCTTGGCTCAAATAAGAGCAAGACCAAGGAAATAATTCGTTTTTTGGCCGAGCTCGTGAAAGAGCCACCCAAGAGATTGGTTTTGGCTGGAGATGTTTTTGAGCTTTGGAGCACGAATTATAAAAAAATTGAAGATCATGAGCATCGCGTGATAACGTTGGTGGCTCAGTTGTCAGAATTGGGAACAAAAATCGTCTATATCCCCGGCAATCATGACAGGGCTTTTTGGGCATTTTCCAAATTCACTTTCGGCAAGATAAAAATGAGAAATGAATACATCGTCAGACATAATCATCATAGATATCTCGTGATGCATGGTGATGAGTTCGATGCTTTCACTCGGAACCATATCGTAATTTCGATACTTCTCGACCAACTTTACATTCTACTTGTCAAGATTAATACTATTGTAAGATTTTTTTCACGTTCAAAAAAATCACTTTCAGCTGAAAAGCATTCCAAAAAATATGCGGAAATGGTTGCCAAAATAAGAAGGCTTGCAGTCTCTTATGCTCGCTCGCGAAAATTAAGCGGCATAATCATCGGGCACAGCCATTGGCCAGAAATTCTGATTGAGCCAGATGGAGTTGTCTATGCAAATTCGGGAGATTGGATTGATAGTTGCAGCTATGTCGTCATCGGAGATCAAGTGCATTTGGAATACTTCAAATAGAAAAAAGAATCACGAACCTTGCCTACCGCCTGCCTGTCC
>AMFJ01034942.1_pt1 | contig 12036 bp, 4 predicted proteins | sample 427208 | NCBI WGS metagenome assembly AMFJ01 (sample SAMN02954298, study PRJNA114691) | groundwater metagenome | biome: aquatic; feature: subsurface aquifer; material: sediment; isolation source: subsurface aquifer sediment | place: USA: Rifle, CO | collected 2008-08
AATCCCAGACTTTTCATTTTTGCAGGATCAAATACATTTCTTCCATCTACAATTACAGGATGTGAAAGATTGGCTTTTACTTTCGAAAGATCCGCATTCTTAAAAACATCCCATTCAGTTGCTATGACAAGTCCATCCGCACCTTTGAGCATTTCATAAGGATCGCTTGCGTATGTTATATCTGGTAAATCTTCTCTGGCTTTTTCCATAGCTTCCGGATCGTAAACAATAATATTACTTCCCTCTTCAATAAGTCTTTTTATAACAGGTACAATCGGGGCAGATCTCATGTCGTCAGTATTAGGTTTGAAGGATAATCCCCAAATGGCAATCTTTTTGCCTTTCATAACCCAGAAAGCATCTTCTATCTTCTTGATAAAATACTCTATTTGTTCGCTATTTACTCTTTCCACCGCCTTTAACAGAGAAAAATCATATCCTAAAGATTCTGATATTTTAACAAAAGCGGAAACATCTTTCGGAAAGCATGAGCCGCCGTAACCTAACCCTGCATTAAGAAATTTTTTGCCGATTCTTGAATCCAGTCCCATGCCGTCTGCCACTTCCATAACATCCGCATGACTTAAATCACAAATTCTGGCAACCGCATTTATAAAAGAAATTTTCATTGCAAGGAATGAATTGGAGGCATGCTTAATTATTTCCGCACTTTGGATATTTGTAAATATAATGGGAGCATCTATGGGCTTGTAAATTTCTTTCATTATATCTATGGCTTTTTGAGAAGAGGCCCCGACCACAATTCTGTCCGGTTTTAAAAAATCCATAACTGCGGATCCTTCCCTCAAAAATTCCGGGTTGGATACGACATCAAATCCTATTTCTTTTTTACAATATCTGTTAACAGTTTCTGCAACTTTCTCGCCTGTTTTTACGGGAACAGTACTCTTATCTACCAAAATCTTGTATTCCTTCATATGGCATGCGATTTCTCTGGTTACATTTTCCACAAAACTCAAATCCGCGCTGCCGTTTGGTCTGGAAGGCGTGGAAACAGCAATGAAAATTGCAGTTGCATAATCAACACCTTCAATGATACTGGAAGAAAATTTAAGCAATCCCTTTTTGGAATTTTTTATAACCAGTTCCTGAAGACCGGGTTCATATATAGGAATAATATTATTTTTAAGTTTTTTTATCTTTTCTTCATTATTATCTATACAAATAACTTCATGTCCAATCTCAGCAAGACAAGTCCCGGTTACAAGACCAACATATCCAGTTCCAATTATACATATTTTCATTTTATAACTCCCTTAAATCAGAATCTTTCATGAAAAGATTATTTTATAATTCCTAACGTTATTTGAAGTAAATCCATTAATAATTCCCGCTCATCATATCATTGCCTATCAAAAGTCCCTGGGTTGTATAACCTTTGGGACTTATTGTAAAGAATATAGTTTGCTCATCCCTGAATTCTCTGGATGAATATTTTAAGGCGAAATCCATGCAATGCATGCTCTTAACGAGGGCATATTCCATTCGTTCAAACACACCTGTTCCTTCATTGTAAAAACCGTATGTTCTAAGGAATATATTATTACCCATATTTATCGAGATTTCAGGCGAGATTAAGGCATCGTCATTCATTCTATACCAATAGCCGCAACTAAGTCCTATCATTTCTTCAATTATCCATGATGCATCAGTTCTGAAAGAACCTACTTCCCCTTCTTTTATGTCATAATTTAAATTAAAATCAACTTTCAGGTTTTTTACAATTCGCACCTGTGAATCAATATTAAATGAACTCCAGGGATCTTCCTCTGCTTTTAAATCGTAGAGAATGGAATATCGGGTGTTTAAAATTGTATCCAACTTCTGGTTTGTTTTTGCCTGCCATCGGGATATAATACCAAATGAAAGTGAACTTGATTCATCTCCCAAAGCATCAATCTCGTCAAACTGCAAAAATTCTTCATCATCTTTAGTCGGATCCGGTCTGTAGGAATAGGTTATGTCCGGAGTTAAAATGTGCCTGAAACGATCGTATCCCCATAACCTGCTTTCCGATTCAAAAACCTTGTATAAATTTGTTGAGAAAGAAGTTGAAAATTCGCTGGCAGCTCTGAAAATGGCATTTCCTTCCTCTTCCAATGTACTCGCATCCGCAAGAATTTCTTCTTCCCTGCTTTTGGAATACCACATTCCATTAAGCATTATTTTGGGATTAATGTTAAGCCAACCGAAATATTTTGCAGGATAACTTAATTCGTTGCCTGTAAAAAATCTTAAAGCACTGTGTTCGGTTTGATCACCGGTAAAATTCTGGTTTAAAAAAACCGCATTGTTAAAACTTGAAAAATAAAAATCCGAATCCCCTACCGCAAATTCATAAACATCATAATAAACTTGGGGTATTCTTTCCAAAACATTTTCAAAATCGTTTAATTTAACTCTCATCATGGCGCCCGCAGCATAGTCTTCAGTGACCTTGCTGAGTTTATACCTGTTATCCACTTGAATATCTTCGTCGAATTCACTCGGAAAAAAATCGTCGTAAAAATCCAGATCAGAATAAAGGTTTAAATTTAATTGCGAATTCCAGGTGGAATCAAATTTGTTGTAATGATCCATTGTTAATCGGTATCTGCTTAAGGTTCCCGCTTCTTCTTCGGATCTTATAGGCTGAAATTCATTATCCTGAATGTAATATAAAAAGGCTTTTTCTTTGCCTGTATCCCAAAGGGCTTTCTGATCAACGCCTACTGCTACACCTTTACTTTCATACCAATCCAAATGAGCTCTGGCTTTAACATGGTTACTCGAATAGAATTTGTATTTTGTCAAAATCTCCAGACCGATAATTTCATCCTGTTTAATTTCCATGCTAAACACACTGCTGTCATCCAAAGTTCTGGAAAAATAGGGGAAGTAGAAAATAGGAACATGGCCTATCCACAGCACCATATTTTTGGCGGAAATCTTATTTTTATTCTTATTGATAACTATTTCCTTGGAGGTCATGACGTAATGAGGATTCAAGCTACTGCAGGTAAATATTTGAGCATTCATTACCCTTATAATCTCCCCTTCTTCCTGAAATACCCTGTCGCCTTTTATTATCCAGATGTTTTGCATTGTCGAACCATCCAGAAGGGTTCCTTTTTTGTTTTCAAAATCATACTCGATTTTGTCGCAAAAAAACACTTTGCTGCCGTTTAACACCATTACATTGCCCGAAGCTTTGCCTTGTTTGTCTGCAGCCGAAATACTTGCTTCGTCAGCTTTCAAAGTGAAATCATTTTTCTGAATAAAAACATTTCCGCTAAAATTACTCATATTGGTTTCATAATCAAAATCCACCTTATCGGCACTCATTTTCAAGTCTTTTACATCCACTGCGGCAAAAGCCCCTGATTCAAAAGCCAATAAAATTAAAGGCAATAAAAACGCACTGTAAATTTTATGTGAAATCTTAAACACTTTAAAATTCCCCCTGAAATTAATTTTTAATATTTTCTATTTATTGGAAATTCCATAACAACTACACGCATTTTGTTTTGTTTGCAAGACAATATCTTCATAAGAACAATTTCTGATTTCGCTTACTTTCATTGCCACATATTTTAACAATGCCGGCTCATTTCTTTTTCCTCTTTTAGGGTCCGGTGCCAAGTAGGGACAATCTGTTTCTATCAATAACTTATCTAATGGCACATAGGCAACCATTTTTCTGATTTCATCCGATTTTTTAAAGGTTATCATTCCTGAAAAAGAAATATAAAAACCCAAATCCAGAAATATTTTCAGATTTTCTTCATTTGAATCAAAACAGTGTATTATTCCGCTGAACGAACTCTTTCCGGTTTCCTTCAAAACGGGAATTAAATCCTCTTCACTTTTTCTGTTATGAATAATAAAAGGTTTCTCACTTTCCAATGCCAGTTTCAACATCTCTTTGAATACTGTTATTTGCATTTCTTTTGGAGAGAAATTGTAATGATAATCCAGTCCGATTTCACCTACGGCTACAATTTTTTCGTTTTTTAACAATTCCACGAATTCTTTCAGGTAATTATCTTGAAATTGGGACGCATTATGAGGATGGAATCCGGCCGTGGCAAAAATATTTTGGTATTTATTCGCAAGCTTAAGACATTGATAGGAGGAATCCAGATTATCTGCAACATTGACAACATATTCTATGCCATTTTCCGTTAATTTACCGATCAATTCATCTCTGTCTGAATCAAATTGCCCGTCACATAAATGAGCATGGCTGTCAAAAAGACCGGAAAAAATATTACCTGTAGTTTTCATATTTTTCAGGTTTTATTTTATTATTCTTCAATTATTTCTTCTTCTTCACCGGAAGTGGAACATCCGTCGCATTCGTAATGCAGACAACACCTTAATCTTCCGCACACACCGGAAATTTTCTCAGGACTCGACATTACATTCTGGCTTCTTGCCATCTTAAGATTAACGGCTTTGAACTCATCAAGAAAACTATGGCAACAAACAACACGTCCGCATATTCCAAGCGCACCAAGAATTTTGGAAGCATCCCGTACTCCGATTTGTCTGAGTTCCACGCCGGTTTTGAATTCTTCTACAAGTTCCTTAACCAGCTCCCTGAAATCAACTTTTTTATTTGAAGTGAAAAAGAATCTGAGCTTTTTTCTGTCAAAGGAATACTCCACGGCAATAAGTTTCATTGGCATGGAATGGGTGTTTATGTACTCGACACAACTGGAAAATGCCTTTTTCTCCCTGAATTCGTTTTCTTCGATTTTCTTCATGTCAAAAGCATTTGTTGCGCGTATGATGGAAGGTATTTCTTCCTTTATGAAATTATCCTCAACCTCATGATTGCCTATAAGAACTTTTCCGCAATCTTTGGTTTTATCAACATCAATAATAACTATTTCACTGGTGCGATACTGCTTGCCTTTTGGATCGTAATACCCTACATGACCGTATTCACGATGTTTTACTACTACAACTTCTTTCAATTTGACGTCCTTTTGTAATTATCTGCCTGAAGATTAAAGAAATAATGTCTGCTTTAATACGAATACCTGTTAGAAATACATAAGAAAATTATTTTCTTAACAGTCTAATTTAAACCAACTTAGACGAAAAATGCTGGAAGCGGGACTTGAACCCGCACGAGATTGCTCCCACAAGCACCTCAAGCTTGCGTGTCTGCCATTTCACCATCCCAGCAGTAAAGTTTGGAATTATTAGAATAATTTTTATATCAGGTCAATAATAATCCTTGTATTAAAAACAGCTTATTTTTCAACCACCATTTTTTGCCTGTTGAAATAAATAAATAAATAAAATAGAATCCGTAATTAAGAATTTCTATCGTAAAAACGGTAATATTATTCCAATATCTGAATATTTATTGAAAAACACACTTAAACAATCTGTAAATAACATGAAAATTAATGATAATTTATTAAGCATTTCTTTTAATATATCAAATTATTTAAAACTTCATGTTCTAATCGCTTTCATTTTTTTAATCGGAGTATTGAATGCCGGTGAAGAAAAAGCGGAAATCTCAATATCCGGCGCATGGGCTTTATACCCGATGGCAATCAAATGGGCTTTAGAATACAAAAAAATTAATCCTGATATTAAATTTGATATTGCAGCCGGGGGAGCAGGTAAAGGAATGGCGGATGCCATTGCTGGTATAATTGATTTAGGCATGGTTTCGAGATCAATAAATAAAGCAGAAATAGAAAAAGGTGCCTGGTGGATTTCTGTTACAAAAGATGCCGTTGTGCCTGTATGCAATACCCAAAATCCATACATAAATGATATTCTTACCAAAGGCATGACAAAGGAAAAATTCAAGGACATTTGGATTTCAGGGGAAATTACCCTTTGGTCTCAGATCTTTATTGGTCAACCAGAACAGGATATAAATGTTTACACCAGATCAGATGCCTGCGGGGCGGCAGAAACCTGGGCTTTATTTCTAGACAATAAACAGGAAGACTTGCTCGGAACAGGAGTTTACGGGGATCCCGGACTTGCTGATGCTGTCATAAAAGACATTTTTGGAATAGGGTAAATATATTACTTTTGTTTATGCAAGCCTTGCCTGACTTACGTAAGACAAGTCATTGCGTTACCGAATATTTGCCCTTCATGTAAAATTCAGGCTAAATCTTGGAACGAAACTGTCGCCTGACTGAAAATTCCCTGCCTTTACCCCGTGTGTTTTTGACAAATAACCTTATATAAGGTAAATATGTAAACACGTACGACTTTTGTGAAGAAATAAGGAAAATTGAGGAGCTTGCATAAACAAAAGAGGTAATTGCAAAACTTTATCCGATTGGGATAATCACAAATTCTTTTATAGTGCTTATATTTAAAATGAAATTAAAAAAAATTTCAATATTTATCTTTATACTGCTTGCTTATTCTGCATATCCGGATACTACCGAAAAGTTTTATCTTTCTCCTTTGTCCTCTTTGCCGGAAAACCCGGCTTCATATGACATTTATAATTTATGGCAATCAGAAAATATTGAGGATCATAAAAAAGGACTTAAACTTTTATCTTTAGAAGTAGAAAAAGATAAGAATAATGCTATTCGGCTTATGTCAGAATTGGTTAAAAAACTTAAACTGGATACCAAATCCTCACAAACCAAAGACATCGTAGTTTGCTCTACCTCTCCCAGAAGATTGCAAATAGTAAAAAAAATTTGCGGGGAAATCCCGGATACCAATGTTTCAATTATAGGCATTCAAAAACAACAAAAGTTTAAATTTGATGATCAGGAACCTCCCGAAGAGTTTAATCCTGATGTTAACCTGGAAAGCAATTTAATGGCTCTGTCTTTTTATAAGGTTTATTGGAATCTTATTGAAGCTGAATATCAAAAAATTCAAATTACCAAAGGGAAATACATTGGCGGTGATTTTATTTTTCAGAATCCTGAAGAAAGAAAAATTCAAATAGGTAAATTATCTGAAAATGAAATGAAACTTATGTATTCCAAACTGTCAGGCAAACCCATAAAGGGAATGGCAGGAATTTGCGTTGTGGATCTGACAGAAAATGAACCTAAAGTTGTCATAGATTGCGAAAGTTCCTTTTTACTTTTAAAAAACAAGGATAACTTATTGCAGAATACAGATCATAAACGTGCAATCGCCCTTAAATATCCTGAAGGAGTTCAACAATACATTGCGGATTTTGAAGAAATTACTGCTCTGGAACATTATCAAACCTATATTGACCGCGGTTTAGCCGGGAATAAAGCCGGAGGAATTGGAGTACAAGATCCGGAATTCTCACCGTTAATAGAATGCATTTATGGTGATCCATATGTTATTATAGGCATGCCCTTACGTTCCGTATCAAAAGCATTGGAAATACCCTCCCCGCAATCTGATTCCTGGGATTCTATTAAATTAATTTTAAATTTTCAGCTTCCGGAATTATATGATAACTCATCACAGGAATATAATATCAAATTATTGATAAAAATGGCTGCTGAAGCTGTTTCCCAAGGACGGTTGCAAACCGCAGCAAATTCTATAATTAAAATTTATGAAGAAGACCCGCAAAAATATGAATTTGTTAAAAAGCACATCGAAAGTTTAACTGCTATCAGTAAAAATAATGCCTTTGATGTCAGAAGCATCAATCAAAACACATATTTGGAATCTTTTTTCATAATTGAAGAAATTCTTAATAAATTAAATAGCTGGGATGATTCAAAAACTCTTTCTTTTAAGACGGCCATTGAAAGAGACATCTATTATTCCATCCCCAATGGCAAGCAAAAGAGTTTTGATGCATTTATAGATGAAATTAAAAATCCCTCCGATAAAGACCAGGGACTTTTCGAAAACAATGCTTCTTTTGATGCTGTTTTAACTTCTTTATTAATAAAAAATCAAACGAATAGTGCATTTGGTCAGGAAGCCGTTAATTATCAGGTAAATCTGAATAATCTCAAAGATAAAGAAACAGTCCGTGTTTTTAAAAGTCAAATAATCGATAATGCCGACAAGCAAAATGTGGCTGTTATCTTAAATAATTTAGGACCGGAATTAATCCCCTCATTGGCGCTTGTTAAAAAACTTTTGGATGCGGGAAAATCTGTAACTGTATTTTGCAGTTCGGAGCCTCACATGATTTATGACATCACCCTTCCCGATCTATACTACCTGGAAGACCAACTGGGAAAATTGGACCAAACTCCTTTTACAGAAACCCTGAGAGATATCTTCACCCATCCCAAATTGTACCGAAAAGCCCTCACTCCTTTTGACCGACGGGAATTACTGCCGTTGGAATCTTATGATTGTGCAATAATGATAGGAGAAAATATTTCAGGAGATTTTACGGGAAGAAACCCGCCTTATAATTATACCAACAGAAAATGCAATACTTCTTTTTTATTTGTTCATGCAAATAAAGAATTAACCAATCTGATAAATATCATTAAACAAAAAGAAATGTTTATAAAGCCTTTAAAAGACTACACCCTTGAATATTTCCGGTCAGGGGAGGATGGTTTTTTGGAGCCGGTTTTTACTCCCTTAAAACCTGAATCCCGGGAATCCTCCTCCAGGAATTCTCTTCTTCCGGTGCGCGAACATTTAAGAAATCTGGCCTCCAAAGAGAAAACCATATCGCAATCTGTTGCTTATTTAGAACAATTAAAAGATATAAACCATTCGATTATGTTTAATACCTTAACCGCTTATTTAAACGGTGAAGTAAATTCTCTTCCTTTTAATACGGAAGATAATCCCTTTAATGAAATGGATTTGGCTCAAATAACTGAAAAATGCGAGGAATTGATAGCTGCGACAATACAAAAAAAACGCAATGATCTCGGGATTTCCGGAAAAACAAGTAAAAATATAAATCTTGTATCCAATCTTTCAACCTCACCCAACGATGTTTTAGGACAACTCCTGGGTAAAAAAAGCATTTCAGAAGATAAAACAATAATAACAGACGATATATCCGAACTTTTGGATAAAGGCATATTGACGATTAATCCATCCAATCCTATTGCTGCAGGCATGGCATTAGCCCTGGCAAGAGTATGGAATAAAGCCACGGTTTTGGAATCAGGCATCATAGTTTCCACTTATACTCTCATATACAGAATAAACAAAACCCAAATAGAAGAGATTGAATGGATTCCCGAAAATGAGTTTAATCCAAAGCAAGGTGAAAATTATCGTATTTATACCGCAACTGCAGCCATCAATGTTCATGATTTGAATATCAGTAAATGCAGTGTAAAATTCGGTTATGGGATGGCAGATATTGAATATAAAGAAAATTTTGCAGATTTTCATGATAATGGCGAAATCAATGATTTGAAAAATTATTTTGAAGACAAAGCGCCCAATGAGATTGATGATAATTTACTTTCAATGGCAAAGAACAGGAATGGTGAAAAGATAAAAGACCTTATATTTAAACGTTTGAAAGTAAATGAAAAAATACTTGATATCCGCAATCCGATTTCAACTGCGTTAATAGATAAAATTGTAGGAGACCCTTACACTGTAATTGGTTTTCCGGCGGATTTCATTAAAAATTATTTGTCTCAACAAAAAATTTCATTCACCCATAACAATATTCTCAAAGAAATATTTAAATATCAAACCTCCAATAAATTCTCCATGCTAAGTTTTACCCGCATGCAGGACATGATTAAATTTCGAACTACTTTACAGGATTATTGGAGAAACATTGAAAACACTTTATCCAATCAAGATCCATCTTTAAGTCCTGAAAACCGCACTTCAATGGAAATAAGACTGTTAACCTTAAAAATCAAATTGGCTCAACGGGAAAGACGATTGTATGATGCCGTGGAATATTGCGATAACATGTTACATGCAATACATGAACATAAGAACTGGAATAAATCCAGACATTTTTCAAAACTTGAAGAAACCCTGACAAAACTTTTAAAAGAATATCGTTTGGGAACCAAATCTTTTGACAAGCATGTCTGGAATTATGACAGTGTTTCCCTTAATTTACCTGAACAAACCGCCTTATTCCGCAAACTGGATTGGATAACTTCCCTGGCTTTTAACTGGCCCGGCAGGCAAAGTGCTCCCAGATTTTTCGATGAAAAAGGCAAAGATATAAAACTTTTTGATTATGACTGGGCGGGGCGTTATCTTTTTTATGACCCTTGTGCATGGGAAAAATTAAATTCCATGAAACAATCACTTTTCAAATTTAAAAAATATCTTAACCTTTCGTTGAATGAGGAGGGCCTTTCACCGGATGATATTTTAAAAATCATACTCCAAGGGCAAACCGGAAATTTTTCTAAGGAACAAATCAACGATTTAAGTCTGATCTGGGGAGATTGCATAGAACGCACAGCTTCGGAAAATTTCAGATCCGACCTTCAAGGACATATCAGGGAAAAACCTGAACCTCTCATTGACCATCGCGGAACACAAAATATTGGCAAGGAACAAAATAAAGGTTTTACTTTTATGGACAATATTTTATCCCTTTACGAGACCCGGAAAAATGAAAATGTTCAGAAAAAAATCTCAATTTTTTTGAACAATGCCGGAGATGAGACTATTCTTGCTTTATGGCAGGCTTGCATTCTGCTGGAAATGGGATTTGAGGTTACATTATACACTTCCGCCTATCCAACCTTAGACCACGATGTCACAAGCGATGACATCTACTTTCTGCTTCCTTATTTTTCCAAGATTATTTCCGAAGATTTCAGTAAAAAAGGAATCAAACCAAAAAACAGCATTAAAGATTACCTTGATAACGGCAGCCTTAAGATTTCCCCTTTCATGGCCGAATATTCTGACAGTATAAATTGCAAAAACAGAATGATTGAGGAGATCAATAACCATGATCTTTCCATTGTCCTTGGTGAGCTTTGGTATGGCTATATTGTCGGACACGGAGAACTCAGCATGACTCCTTTCAATGCCGGCGTTGATGATGCCTATTCTTTTACCATAGGCGGGGCACCTTTACCGGTTATTCCGACTTTAAAAAGCGGAAGCAATGTTTTTTCTGTCATGGTACACAAAAATGCCAGACAACAAATAGAATACCGCAACCCCAAATCCCTGCAAGGTTTTATTCCCCCGCAGGAAACTGCATATAAGGCATATATTTATCAGTTATTTCAGAGTGAAATGTGGGATTCCTTTCATCAGGAGTTTGATGTAACCATGGATAAGGAGTTGGACACAGACGCCATATATCACGATAAAAATTTTGCTTCTCTGGTTGAAAATTTAAAGAATGCCGCTTCTTTTTACTTCAGTCTTCCGGAAGACCGGAATATTTTTACGATGCACAGCAGCCTCTCAGAAGACAAGAAAACATTAACCTTTAAATATATTACTCCCACCCGGAGAATACAGATAAAAATAAAAGATATGGGTATAAAGAAACAAGACGACGGGAGGGATGCGAAAAAAGCCGTAATGAGTGTGGATTTCTATGTAAACTATGAAGGTCTTCACCGCGAAAATTTTAAATATGAAATTGTACGCCGGGCCGAATGGGCGGTTACCAGGATAAAATATCCTTCTTTGTTTATCAATCATGTAGAAAATTATTTAAATAAAAATACTGTTTCAATTACGCATAATCCTTATGCGCTTCCTGCAAAAGTCGAAGATTTAACAAGAAAATATATTCCCGCCGACATAAAAATTTCTGAAGACAGAGAAAATGTCTGCACAATAAAAAACCCTGATTATTTATCTCTTGAACTTGATACAAAATCTCAAATCGGCCTGGCGATTCAAAAGGCCCTTCATACGGACGGGACTCTTCTTTATGCCGGAATCGAAAGAAAATTCCCGCCTAAACCGGGATCAGACAAAGAGCGCAGCATAGTTTCCCTGGCTCCGGTGTACTTAGCCAAAGACGGCACGCCAAGATTTATCATAAGAAATATCCGTAAAGATGAAACTGAAATAACTGTTTCAGATATTTTAGAATCAAAGACAGACAATACCATTAAATCTCTGTTAATTGACAAAAATATTGCCATC
>AMFJ01017271.1_pt1 | contig 12031 bp, 11 predicted proteins | sample 427208 | NCBI WGS metagenome assembly AMFJ01 (sample SAMN02954298, study PRJNA114691) | groundwater metagenome | biome: aquatic; feature: subsurface aquifer; material: sediment; isolation source: subsurface aquifer sediment | place: USA: Rifle, CO | collected 2008-08
AACTGACATTAAAGAAACGCGATGACGCTACGGCAAAACATAAAAAAATCTTGCCAAGCAAAACGAAAGTGCAGAATACGCAGATTCAGTTACGCAATAGTAAGGGCAAGCCGCTGGTCACGTATCGCGTGACGCAGCAGTATCGTCTCCACCAGTAAAATAATAGCTAGATACACACCGATGTTGAGGCACACTTGGCTGATGCCCATGGATTGCCCAATCACCGCCAAGAGCGAACCACTCGTGAATTGAGCGACGGTATTGATGCCAATGGCTTTAGCGTAGCGGACGTACTGAACGGTAAATAAAGCACGCAAAAGAACGATGGCCAACACAGCTGCCCCAGTAAGATGAATAAGCAAAAGAAACTTTACCATAAGCCCAGTATAGCATAATACTGTTCACTGGCTCTACAGTAAGCTTGATAACGGTCTGCCAGTTCATGGCAAGGCACTGGTGCTCCATACTCCATATAGACACCACTTAAACAGGCGGGAATATCATCGCACAGCGCTACCGCATCAGCCAGCGAACCAGAGTGCTGTGCGGCAAAGGCATGTCCAATACCGTGAAGACAATTGAGATACTGTTCCGATGTAAATTGATCACACAGTGATAACGTTGCACCGTGTTGATCAGCATAGGTCATGACCGCTCCATGGACACAGCCATATCGCCAACCACTACCGCACCGCTCTACAGCGTCGGGCAAAGACATCTCTGCGTGAATCATTAGCATGCCGGCGGCATGAGCCAGCTTGGAACCCCAGATCATTCCAGCCAGACCAAGGCTGATCGTGACTACGATACCAATGGTAACAATTCCTGTACGATCCACAGGACAATAAAGCTACCGATTAAACTGGATACGAGATTAGCGACAAACACGGCCAACAACAGTTTGCCCCAGCTCATTGTCTTGCGTATGATCAATTTGATAAACAACAATTCAATCATGACAACCACAACTTCCATGACTATCAAATTCCAATCAAAGAGGATGGTCGTGAGATGTAAGATCGTGACGGAAATAAGATTAGCAAAAAAGGCCGCCACGAGCGCTTTACCAGTGCGCAAACGGAAGGCATACAAGATGGGTAGTTCTAAAACAAGGGTATAACCGTAATTACACAATACTAGTAAAACGATCATCCAGGGCACCCAATCATTGGCATCATTCGGCAAAGCGAATGCGGAGATCGGATCTGGGGCGATGTCGGCGTAGGCTGGTTGAATGAACATGCTCATAGTATACTATATTCATATGAAAAAAATACAGACCGTGGGCCTCTTGACTCTATTAAGCCTCCTTCCATTTGTCTCTCAAGCCACACTAACAGATTCTGGCTTGACGATTGAACCTTATCTGCAGCGTCTGACCAAACATGCCGTTACCATTCTGGCTCGCACGGATGAAGCACAAACGGTGACGCTGTATTATCATAAAGTTGGTGCAGCAAACTGGAAAAGTAAAACTGAGGATGATGCAGACACTGAACATCGGTATCGTTTGACTAGTTTGAAACGTGGTTATGAATATGAATATTATTTAGAAAATAGTTCTGGTGAAGCCTTAACCCAAATTCATACCTTCACGACGCAAAAAGATATCACGAATGATAACCCGTTACGAGTAGCTGTGTTTGGTGATTCTGGTGTGGGCACCACTACACAATATGAAGTGGCCAGTGAAGTGACATCCTGGAAGCCAGAGTTGATTTTGCATACCGGTGACATTGCTTACAGTTCAGGCACAGAACAAGAATTTATTGATTACGTTTTTACGGCTTACTCTAACCTCTTTTCTGAGATACCCTTCTATGGCTCTATTGGTAACCATGACTATACCACCGAGGAAGCCGAACCATATAAGGATCTATTTGAAACCCCGGCCAATGGAGATGATGAAGATTACTATTCTTTTAATTACGACAATATCCATTTTGTTTCACTGAATAGTAACCTCGACTATAGCGTAGACAGTGAAATGTATAATTGGTTGGAGGCCGATTTGGCGGATACCAATAAAAAATGGATCATTGTTTTCTTTCATCACCCGCCATATAGCTCCGGTGACCATGGCAGTACGACAGATATGCAGGATACGATTGTGCCTTTATTTGAAGAGCATAACGTTGACTTGGTCTTAAACGGCCATGATCATAACTATGAACGGTTTGATAAAATAAACGGCGTCCAATATATCGTCACCGGTGGTGGTGGAAATTCACTCTACGAAATGGGTACAGAGCTTGATGAATCGGCTCTCTTTCTCTCAGAAAATCATTTTGTGGGCCTCACCATCAGTAATGCTTCAATTGAGCTAGAAGCCATCGATGAGGATGGGTTTATGTTTGATTCACTAACACTGGAATAAACCCCTCCTGCTCCTTTAACACCTCACTCTGTCCCTCGTAAACTCGTGACATCTCTCTCCTATTCAGGAGAGAGATAAAGAAAAAAGTAATACAAAAAAATATTTAATGTAAAAAATTTTGTTTACTTTTGTAAAAAGTATATAAACAAATTCCCCCTTCCTGAGGTAGGAAGGGGGATAGGGGGTAGGTGTTACAGGGTAGAGGTCTATTTCTTCTTCTCATGCTCCGCCACATTGATCCAGGTTTTTAACCCGGTATCGGGCGTGACGGACATGGTATCAATGCCTTGATCCACCAAGAATTCAGCAATCTCAGGAAAGTCTGATGGCGCCTGGCCACAAATGCCGATTTTTTTACCCGCTGCGTGTACGGTTTTAATTGCCTGCGCCAATAACTTTTTTACAGCCGGGTTGCGTTCGTCATAGATATGCGCCACTAAACCGGAATCGCGATCTAACCCTAAGGTTAATTGCGTTAAATCATTCGAACCAATCGAGAACCCATCAAAGATCTGAATAAACTCTTCCGCCAAAATCACGTTCGATGGAATCTCACACATCATATACACTTCCAAACCATTCTCTCCCTGCTTCAACCCATTGGCGGCCATCACTTCAATTACTTTGCGACCTTCTTCTGGGGTGCGGCAAAACGGAATCATCACCTTCATGTTGGTTAAACCCATGTCGTTACGCACGCGTAACATGGCCTGACACTCTAAGGCAAAGGCATCTTTATATTCGGCAGAATAATACCGCGAAGCCCCCCGCCAGCCGATCATTGGGTTCTCTTCATGCGGTTCAAACTGTTTACCACCAATTAAGTTAGCATATTCATTGGATTTGAAATCTGATAACCGCACAATTACCTGATGTGGATAATAGGCTGCGGCAATTCGGCCAACCCCGGTAGCCAACAAATCCACAAAGAAATCAGATTTCACTTTATAATTGCGAGTCAATTCAGCAATTTCGGCTTTGACCGCCTCGTCCTTCAGTTCATCAAAATGTAACAAGGCCAGTGGGTGTACTTTAATGGCATTAAGAATAATCATCTCCAGCCGAGCTAAACCAACCCCTTTATTTGGGATCATGCAGAAATCGAAAGCGCGAGATGGATCACCCACAATTTGCATGATATCGGTTTTGGGTTCTGCAATGGCACCTAAATCAGTCTTCTTTACTTCAAACGGCACTAACCCCTCATAGACATACCCACGTTCACCTTCCGCACACGACACGGTGACTTCCTGGCCAGTTTGTAAAGCGGTGGTGGCGGTCTTACTTCCAACCACACACGGTATCCCCAACTCTCGTGAAACGATGGCCGCATGCGAGGTCCGTCCGCCCGAATTGGTCACGATGGCTGAAGCAATTTTCATGATCGGTTCCCAATCTGGATCAGTAATTTCAGTCACCAAGACTTCGCCGGCTTGAAAATCATGAATATGGCTAGTGTCTTTTAGAACACGCACTTTGCCTTGCCCAATTTTTGAACCAACCGAGACGCCTTCCACCAATTTTTTGCCAGTGCCCTTCATCAAATACTCTTCCAGCACTTGCTTGTCGGACTGTGAATGGACTGTTTCTGGTCGAGCCTGGACAATATACAGTTTCCCATTCACGCCGTCTTTGGCCCACTCCATATCCATCGGCTTGTGATAGTGCTGCTCAATCAAACATGCCCAATAGGCCAATTGCAAGACTTCATCGTCTGTCAGGACAAACTTTTTACGATCCTCTTCCGATACGGGTACTTCCTTAACTGGCGAATTGCCTTCATCACTGTAGATCATCTTCTCCTCTTTGTGTCCGCGACTCTTACCGACAATGGGGCGATATTTGAATGTGATCTGTTCACCAGACACCTGCACACCATCCAATAAGGTTGGCTTAAAGATATAGTATTCGTCCGGCTCCACTTTACCTTGCACCACCATTTCGCCCAACCCATAGGCGGCATTAATCAGTACAGCATTTTTAAAACCAGATTCGGTATCAATGGAGAACATCACGCCCGAACCAGCTTCATCTGACCGCACCATTTTCTGCACACCAACGGACAGTGATACATTAAAATGATCGTAGCCCTTATCCGCTCGATACGAAATAGCCCGGTTGGTAAATAACGAGGCCATGCAGCGTTTGGTCGCATCAATCACATCATGCGCACCACGAATATTTAAAAAGGTTTCTTGCTGACCGGCAAATGACGCATCGGGCATATCTTCGGCGGTGGCAGAACTGCGGACAGCGACGTCGATATCATCGCCGCCTTCCAACTTGCATAACTCGGCATACGACTGTTCAATTGCGTCTTTTAAGTCTTGCGGCAACTCGACTTCTAAAATCGTTTCCCGGACTTTATGACCATGCTCCTGTAAATTCTTCAAATCATGGGTATTGAGAGTTTGCAAAATATCTTTAATTTTGGCTTTTACCCCAGTCTGTTCAAGGAAGTATTCATAGGCGGCAGCCGTAATGGCAAAGCCATTGGGAACCCGCACGCCTTTGCTTGCCAGGTTCTGATACATTTCCCCCAAAGAAGCATTTTTGCCTCCTACCAGTGGGACATCTGCGATACCGAGCTCCTTAAACCATAAAACATGGGCAATCGATTTGTCGTTTGGCATGGGGCGTAGTTTACCGTATCAGCGTTCAACTGACAAGGTGGAGTTTAACCAGGTTAGACCCCCCGATTTTTGCTACCGGTTGCCCAGTGACTAACACAATATAATCGCCTCGTTTAACCAACCGTTGCTTCACCAGTGTACGGCTGGTAATTTGAATCAATTGATCTAGGCTACGGCAGGTGGGAATAACCATAGCCTGCACACCCCAGCTTAAGGCCAACTGTTGTCGGGTATGAACCGAGTTCGTCAGGACCAGCACCGATTTCTTAGGACGATGTCGAGCAATCATGCGCGCCGCATGACCAGACACCGAATGGACTACAATGGCTTTCACCTGATGTTGTTCAGCCAGATCATCCGCCACAACGGAAATAGCATCCTCAATGGTCTCATGTTTCAGTTTTAAATAATGCAACGGTACATCATCGTAACGAGACTGTTCCGTTTTATGGACGATATCAGACATCATGGCGACACTTTCCACCGGATATTTACCAAAGGCTGATTCGCCGGACAACATCACCGCATCGGTATGATCAATCACCGCATTGGCAACGTCTGATACTTCCGCTCGCGTCGGCCGTGGATTAATCACCATGGATTCTAACATCTGTGTGGCGACAATCACCGGTTTACCGGCGTACAAACATTTTTGAATGATTTCCTTTTGGGCCAGCGGCACATCGGCTGGTTTCACTTCAATGCCCAAATCACCGCGCGCCACCATGACGCCATCGGTCACAGTTAAAATTTTATCAAAATTGTCTAGGGCTTCTTTGCGTTCAATCTTGGCAATAATCTTCACGGGCTGCTTACCCAGCAATTTGCGTAAGGCCACTACGTTAGCGGCCTCCTTGACAAAGGACAGCGCCACCCAATCGATGTGTTGCGACAAGCCAAATTTGAGATCTTGCTTATCTTTTTCGGTAATCACGTCAGCTTCGATGGTCATACCGGGCAAATTGATGCCTTTATGAGAAAAGATCATGCCCGGCTTGATCACTTTGCCATAGATGAATTTATCTTTCACGCGCGTAACCTGGACATCAATTAAGCCATCATTGATCAGAATGTGTTTACCCGCTCTAGTAAATTTATACAGCTGTTCGTAGCCTAAGGGGATGATTTTCTCTTTACCGGTAATTAGTAATTTGTAATTGATAAACGACTGGGGAATGAATACCACTGCCTCGTTGCGTTGTAGCTCGATACCATCACGATGCACCTCCCCTACCCGAATACGCGGACCCTGCAGATCTTGCATGATGGCAACAGTTTTTCCAACCTGCAGTGCCGCCGCCCGAATGTGCTGAATGGTTTGGGCGTGGCTATCGTAACTGCCGTGCGAAAAGTTTAAACGAGCCACATCCATCCCGGCCCGGATCATTTTAACGAGGGTGGATTTTTGTTCAGAAGCCGGACCGATGGTGCAGACAATTTTCGTGCGTTTCATACACCCTAGTATAGCATACGGTCTAATCTTCGTCCTGATGCAAATAGCGTTGGACTTTGGCTAATAATCGTTCAACCCCTTGTGGCATTGGTTGTGTGCCTTGCAAATATTCACTGGCACTGTAGAGCTGACCGAGTAATTGAGGAAAGGCGGAATCACGACGGTGTCGAGGAACCGCATCTAACAATTTGATGGTCGCAGTCACTTGAGTATGCAGCGCCACACGTTCCGCCTGGCTTGGATTCACCAAATGTGGTTCCCCAGCGGTTTCGATGCGCCGTAACATCTGCTCTTTTAAGGCATGTGATGGCTGTACCGTATCGGTCTTTGCAGGACGGTCTCTGACCTGTCGGGGGGCGGGTGGCTGATAGATCAGCTTCAGTTTGTCTATATAGGCAGGAGAATAGACTGGGCCAACTTCACTATTATTATTGCGGGCTTTCACCACATCACGATTTTGTACGGATGGTGGACAATCCTTGGTCAGCGCACTAAACTTGGCAAAACTGCAGCCGATGACTTCTTGCGCAGCTGTTCCAGACTGATAGCCGGATAAATTGCGAATATCCTCAACTACGGATAATTCTAAACGCATCCGTTCAATGAGTGGTGGGGATAAATAACCAGCTTTGCCGTGAATTTGAAAATCTTTGGCCGCTGGTTGAAATTGTTCAAGCAGTTTTGTGAGAGCGGTTGGACTACGGAGGGCTAAATCCGCTTGCGCTTGCTGCCGCGTTCGCCACGTTGGCGGGATGTGAGCGGGACGACGTTCAATTTTAGGTAATGTTGGTTCAGACATAATTAATGATCGTACCATCAGGTTGTCTCACGCGTTGGACTCCACCTGGTTTTTCTTGTTGTAATAATTTCATACTGACCCGAGCTAAAGCTAGGGTCAAATAATCCCGAAAAACTGCACTGGCGTCCAATGCGCCTCCAGTGTTGGAATGTGTTTTTTCATGTAAGTAAACATCGGCGGCCTGTTCCAGCCCCTGCGCCAAAACCCCTCGATACAAACCGATGTTACTACCACTGGATAGGCCCATGGCTACTCTCTGATCAGCCGACTTTTCGGTAAATACACGTATCGTGGCTGCTAGATCTCCTGGTAAATAGGGATCTAATTGATGTAGCGTGACTAGTATAGCTTGTTCATCCGGTGTCAGGTCATCAGCATCGAGCCAATGCACATCTGTCATTTCCCGTGTACGCTCTTCATAGGTCGGCAGACCAATAGATAGTAGCGAACCATACACTGCGTCTGGTAATGTAACAATCTGTAAGCCCACGTGCTCGAGTTGACCAACACCGTCGAAATCTAGTGATGATGCCGGACGGATAGCAGTGTTCTCACCGAAGTTTTGCTCAAAGACTTTTTTCCAAGCCGTTGGGTCATGAATTTGAAACGGTAAAGTAAATTCTGTGAGATTTGGATCAGGTTGTTGCCGACTAATGGCACGTTCTGCCAAGGATAAATAATGTGATATGAAGTTAGGGTCACTAGCCTGACCAAGCACATTACCTACTGCCGCTCGAATTTCAGTCCAGGATACTGTATTGCGATCTCTGTTCTTCATTTCTAATTTTGGGAAATGGTAGGAAAATAATAAATTATGGTTTCCGGGAATGATAATGCGGCGAATAAATAATAAACCACCTGCGTAACTTAACACTTCTCCTCCCTCTACAGCGATCTCAACGTGCTGTTGGCCATTCAATCCTAAGATGTTCTCACCAATGTGTCGAAATTCCTGTACTAGGGTTGCAGTTGGTGCTTGCAAAACTGTCATACTACCCTCACGTGCCCCGTCCTGCAAATTATGGGTAACATCAAATACGACTTGGTCAATTTTTTTTCCGTCTATTTCAATGGGTTCTGTTTTAGCTACACCTCGCCATTGGCGGGAGGCAAATTCAATGCCGATGCCAAAACGTAAACAGGCTGTGGTTATCATTTTTAGGCCTTCGCCAAATTTACCTGACCCGTCATCGGTTGGCTTGTCTGATACGAGAACCCCTAACTTTTGGTGATCGTAACCCCGGCCATCATCTGTTATCCTTAAGGCTGTGATGTCGCTATCTACGGTGTACAGACTTAACTCATCATATTTATGCCAAGATCCATCACGCGTTTGGAAACGCATGTCAATGGTTCGACCGCCACTGTCGTCTGGTAAATGATTTTGAACTGCATCCAACATAATCCGCCCTTCATCCCAGGCATCTTTGCCATATTCGGTGGTAAAAGATGTCACTAAGCGCTCAGTATACCTACTTGGAACATCAGCTATATCCGTTTTTACACCAGCCATTTCTAAGCGTCTATTTAAATAATGCGAAAATTGTATTTTCTTTTGGTTGAGTTTAATGTGAGCTGGGGTCTGGTGGCCAGTGTCTAAGACCGCTGCCTCGCCATACAATTGAGTAAACGCTTTTTGCCAGGCCGTTGGATACTCCGGACGACCATAACAGTATGCGGTACATTCAACAGCGTCTTGGTTGAGGAAAGATTTTTGCAAAATTGTTTTAATCACCCTGGCATCACTCAAATGATCAAGCATCTTATTGACTGGACGTTCTAGACCATTGATCACAGCATTACGATCACGATTGACTTCAACATCAGTAAAATTATAGGTTAATAATGTCTTGGCTTCAGCCACATAGACACCTTTCACAAACACCTTACCACCACCAGTGTCTACAACATCACCTTGCGGGCTACTATACAGTGGTTTATAGCCCTCGCGCAGAGCTAAGACTTTGTCTGGCAGTTGAACCACCTCGTCCATAAAGGCCGGAGGAAACTTACGGAGGGTGGTAGCCGAACCTTTCCGCGCTTCACCCTGGTACCGTTGCACGTCAAAACCCAAACGTTCAACAGCTACAACTCGCCGATTGCGGGTATCGTTAATGGTATCCGGCTGGACAACTGGCTTAGCCTCCCAATTTTGGGAGGAAAATGTTGCGTCTATTCCGCTACGTAAAGCAGCGGCGGCTAACATTTTTAAACCCTCACCAAACTGACCGGCTGATGCCGGATCATCAAGCTTAGAAGTCCAAAACAGACTTAAATTTTTTACATCATACCCTACCCCGTCATCCACAAAACTTACCGCCGTCACTTTTTCTTTCACCACTTGGGCTTCAGCCAGTGGAATCCATTTACCATCTACTTCACAGACAATACCAATTTGTGTCCCTAAGGCATCGGCTGGTAAATGATTTTGGGCACCATCCAAACAAATCCGCTCAATCCCCCATTGATCACGCTGATAATCCAAAGTCAGTGACGTGGGCATAATTTCTTGCGAGACCGGGTCACCGTCTCTTGTTTGGTTTGCCAAGTCTACAATAGAAGACGTCGTATATTCTTCAGACAACATCCGATCATACTTTCTCAGTTCCCGTAAGGTGTGAACGAGCTGTTCAGCCAGTACATAGGTTTGCGCCGAACGCTGTTCTGGTTTTACGTCTACAGATAAACTTTCGGGTGATAAAGCTGGTTCCGACTCCGGCTTGGCTGCCCTAGAAAATAGCCGCAACATGGTCTGTAAGCGCTCGCGCAGAAACCGCAGTGTCGTGACTGGAGTTGGTTTTTCTAAAGTAGTTTCCAAACGATCACGATAAACTGGCTGGTATTTATCGATCAAAGATAATACCCTGGCCAGGCGTTCACGGTCTGTGTCATTAATTAGCACCCCCATTCTACTTGATTGTTCCAACCACAGTTCTGCCTTCTGTCGATGTTCAAGCAGTTTATGACGTTCTTGTGTAAACTTTCTGCGGCCAGGATGTTCACTCATCTTGAAAAGATAATAACAGAAAAAATGCGTTTTGTCAAGGAAAAATGACGAAATAACCCCAGGTTTTAAACCTGGGGTTATATGTAGAGTTGAGGTTTATTGATTCACCCGTTCAACGTAATCGCCGGTTTCGGTGTTGATCCGGATCACTTCACCTTCTTTAATGAATAACGGCACCGCCACCTCATAACCAGTCTCGACTATAACTTTTTTGGTCACATTTCCTGCCGTATCCCCTTTGACGCTGGGCGGTGCCTCGACCACCTTTAAATTTACCTTTGGCGGCAGGGTAATGGTCACCGGCTTATCATTGAAATTGAGAATATCCACATCTTCACCTTCCTTCACATAGTTACCGATGTCGCCAATTTGATCTTGGGTGAAATAAAACTGTTCGTAGTTCGTGTTATCCATGAAGTTATAATTGTCCCCTTCCCGATACATGAACTGAGCGCGACCACGGCGTAAATCTGCTTCGTCAATTTTATCACCTGGCTTAAAGGTCTTTTCGAGTACTTGACCAGTAATAAGATGACGTAATTTCGTACGCATGACCGGCTTCCGTTGAGCCGTGCGCATAAAATCTGACCAGACCACTTGATAGGGGGCGTTCTCGAGGTTGACCACCACACCAACCTTCAAATCATTCATCGTCAGCATACCTATGTTCGCGTATAGGGTAATAAGGCCATAAAGCGCGCGCGCTTCACCGCGTTCGACAGCTGACGTTGCATACGAGCATGAGCGCCGGTGCGTTTGCCAGGCAAGATTTTGGCATAGTTTGAGACAATCAAGCGAAGCAGTTCGACATGTTTATAGTCGATCTCTTCATAGTTAAGCGATTCAAGCGCTTTGACGTAAAAGCGATTGCGTTTTCCTGTTCCCGTGCGTTTTTGCATAATCATAATTGTAGTTGGTTTCTTTAAAACGGAATATCTTCAATACGTATTTCTTCGTCAGGTGCCACAGTTGGAGCTGGCGCATCCCCTGCCACCGCAGAATTCATGGCTGGTTTACTGCTGCCTTTCGCATCGAGCATAATCATGTTATCGAGCACCACTTCAGTGCGATATTTCTTCTGGCCTTGTGGATCTTCCCAGGACCGTGTTTCCATGCGACCTTCCACGTATAAGCGCATTCCCTTCTTCACATACTGCTGAATAATCTCCGCCAGTTTGCGCCAGGCGACGATGTTGTGAAATTCAGCTTTCTCTTGCTTTTGACCTTGCGCATCTTTCCATTGTCGATTAGTCGCAATGGAAAATGTGGCAACGCTTTGACCACTCTGTAAGGCACGCACGTCTGGGTCCTTTGTAACGCGCCCAATTAACATAACTTTGTTGAGATCCATATGTTTATAATTTAGATGATAGATCAGTATCTTCTAAAATGGCATCTAATTTTTTATCCAATTCCTCGATAGATACTTTTTTATCTTCCGCATCGGCTTCAACCGGACGTTTGCCTGCGGCATTTGCGAACGCCAGCTCAGCTTCAGTTAAAGCTGTGGCGCTGACTTTCTCGGCTGGTTTCACAGCTTCCACGGGAGCTTTGGTGGGACGTTGTTTGGCATATTTCTCTCCAGTCACCATCACTTTTAATTCCTCGGCGGTCATCGGTTTGGCCTTCACTAAAATGTAGCGCAGTAATTCGTTATCTAGGCGTAATTTGGTATCAAGCTCACGCACCGCGCTGGCCGTGGTATCAAACTGAACCAGATGGTAATAACCATAGGATTCTTGACCAATCTTATAAGCTAACC
>AMFJ01025719.1_pt1 | contig 12028 bp, 7 predicted proteins | sample 427208 | NCBI WGS metagenome assembly AMFJ01 (sample SAMN02954298, study PRJNA114691) | groundwater metagenome | biome: aquatic; feature: subsurface aquifer; material: sediment; isolation source: subsurface aquifer sediment | place: USA: Rifle, CO | collected 2008-08
TTCCGGTTGGTTACCAGCAGATCGTCACCGACGACCATTAGCTGTTTGCCCACACTGATAGTAAAGTTCGTCCAGTCGTCCCAGTCGTCCTGGTCGAATGGGTCCTCAACGGATAGAAGACTGTATTTATGAACGAGATCGATGAGGAAATCCGCCAATTGGGAACCCGATAGGTTTTCTTTGACATCACTTATTTTGTACTTTCCGTTTGAAAAAAATGATGAAGCGGCGACGTCCAGCCCCAGATAAACGTCTTCATTAAGCTTGTACTTACTTTGCTCAATGGTTTCGACCAGGAGTTCGATGGCGTCGGAGTTGGAGAATAAGTTGGGGGCATATCCCCCTTCATCCCCCACCGAGTGAATGGCTTTTTTCTCCGTCAAAACTTTCTTTAGCAGATGATATAGCTCGCTTCCCATTTCCAGGGCTTCGGAAAATTTTTTTCTGCTTGAGGGAATGCAATGGTATTCCTGAAAGTCCAGGTTGCCTGCTCCGTGTTTACCACCATTCACCATGTTAAAGATCGGTGTCGGCAGGTGTAGGGCCGAGGGAGTAGCCAGACCGTATTTTTGAGCAGTATATTCAAAGGTCGGCATTTCCGCACAGGATGCTCCCAACTCAAAACAAGCCTGGGAGACGGAAAGAATAGCGTTGGCTCCGAGTTTTGATTTGTTCGCTGTCCCGTCGGTATTTAAGAGAATTTGATCGATCTCGTTTTGTTTGGTTGGATCCTGCCCAATAAGATATTTACTGATTATTTGATTTACATTGGCACAAGCTTTGAGTACCCCCATACCGTCAAAACGATTGCGATCGCCGTCACGAAGTTCATAGGCTTCAAGCCGGCCCGTTGAAGCACCGCTGGGAATGGACGCCACGGCACCATGGTCGGTGTCGGACCAGATGGTCGTCTCGATGGTCGGATTGCCCCGAGAGTCCAGAATTTCTCTGGCGTAAACGGATTTAATTTTTGACATTATTTAAGTAAGTGTTTTTCAATGTGAGAGATGACCCTCCTGGTGTTGTCTACCGCATCGGGGCTGACCGAAACCGAGGTTATCCCCCAGCCAACCAGTTTCTCCACGAGATCCGGATAGAGACTGGCGGCTTGGCCGCAAAGAGAGCTCGTGATGTGATGCTTGTGGGCCGTTTTGACTACGTGTTCAAGGGCCCAGGTTACCGCGGGATTTCTTTCGTCAAATTCGGGCGCTACCGTTTCGTTATCCCGATCCGTGCCCAAAATAAGCATGGTCAGGTCGTTACTGCCGATCGAAACCCCGTCTATTCCCACCCGAATAAAGTCTTCGAGGAGGATCACATTTGAGGGAATTTCCACCATCATCCAGAGTTTGAAGCTGTTGGATCTTGTTAAGCCGGAGGCAGAGACAATTCTTTTTACCTTAACCAACTCATCGACTGTTCTAACAAAAGGGACCATTAGATGAAGATTTTTATGACCGAGCTTGTTTCGAACGATCTTGATCGCTTCCAGCTCCAGGTTGAAAACGGTCTCGTCGCTAATGTATCGATAAGCACCGCGGAAACCTAACATTGGATTTGGTTCGATGGGTTCGTACGCTTGTCCTCCGACCAGATTCCGGTACTCATTGGTCTTGAAGTCCGAAGCACGATAAACAATTGGTCGATCTCCGAAGCTATAGGTGAACTTGGCCAAACTTTCCGCCAGTTTCTCAATAAATATTTTTTCTTTACCGTCGTGGATCATTTTTTTGGGATGAACACCGATCTGTGCCATCATGAACTCTGCCCGCAGTAAACCAACCCCGTCGGCATTTCCCTGTGCCACTACGGAGGCGAGGTCCGGCTCTCCCAGATTGACATAGACATGGGTGGCAGTCTTAGGAAACTCTTCTTCCTTAAAATCTTTTGCTTCGACCGCCTTACCCTTTTCGGGGACGCCACCATAGATCGTACCGGTAGCTCCGTTCACGGTGATTATCTGATCGTCTTTTAGTTTTTGTGTAGCGATCTTGGTGCCCACAACAGCCGGTATTCCCAGCTCCCGTGACACTATAGCGGCGTGTGATGTCTGGCCACCTTTGTCGGTAACAATAGCCGCGGCTCTCTTCATGGCAGGAACAAAGTCGGGTGAAGTCATTTCCGTTACCAGCACATCTCCTTCTTTGACCTTATTGATCTCCGAAGCGCTCTTGATCTTGACCACTTTGCCAAAGCCTATGCCAAATGACGCGGGCTCTCCCTGAAGAAGGGTGGTGAGTTTTAAAATTTGTTCTTCGGAAATATTCTTTATTCCTTTCCCCATGTCCAAAGTGGTGATGGGACGAGTTTGGACCAGATAGATCTTGCCGTCTTCGACCGCGAACTCGCTATCTTGGGGAAAGAAGTAGTGCTGATGAACTTTGATAGATAGTTTGGCGACCTCAATGACTTGTTCGTCGGTGAGTTTGCGCCGGTCGACTTTCTCTTTGGGAACGTCAACTTTTTTGACACCGCTGGGGTACTGCATGATCTCCATGATCGATTGTGGGACCTTGTGTCTGGAGTGAATGGTTAAGGAGTCTTTGTTGACTATATAGTGATCGGGATTTACGACGCCTTGAACCATATAGTCCCCCAAGCCCCAAACGGCCTCCACGACTACTTGATTTTTGTTCCGGGTCACGGGGTTCACCGAGAACACGACTCCCGAGACCTCAGACTGGATCATGAGTTGAATGGGGACCGCCAGCTGAACTTTGAAGTGGTCGTAATTCTTGGTGGCACGGTAAAAGATGGCCCTGGCCCCCCAGAGGGATGCCCAGGCCTTTCTGACCGCTTGCAGGACATTTGACTCACCTTTGATATCGAGATACGACTCTTGCTGACCGGCAAATGAAGCATCCGGCAGATCCTCTGCGGTCGCGGAAGACCGGACTGCGACCAGGGGATTTTTTTCACCCGGTTTAAGACCGGCATAACTGCTAAATATTTCATCGGTTAACTCCGAAGGAATATTGGCGGTATTAATAAGACGCTGAATTTTGATGGAGGCTTTCTGCAGACCCTTTTGATTGTTGACATCCGTCTGCCGAATGATCTCCCGGATGACAGGCTGAAGAGCGTTTTGATCTATAACATATTTGTAAGCCGCGGCCGTAACTACAAAACCATTGGGGACCGGGATCCCAAAGTGATACATCTCTCCCAGATTGGCTCCTTTACCACCCACAAGCGGAATATCCTCTTTGCGTATCTTACTAAATGGTAGTACCAGGGCAGGCGTGGTCATTAGTGTAACTCCTTTTTTAAATAATCAACCCACGGATTAATAGCCGGGTTGACTTTATTAACTATACCTAAATAATAACTAAACATCACCAAAAAGACCAGCGACTCGAATACTTGAAGAACCGTATCGGTGGCTTCCGGTTTGATCACGGACACCCGATATTTTTGTTTTAGTAAAATATCACGGGTAATCCGGGCTCTTTTTTGGATGATCTCCGGAAAATTTCCGGAGTTGAGGATGATAAAGGAGAGATCGTCTTTGAGAGAGGCCGGGAAGGTGAAGCCTTCCAACAAATGATGGTTCAGGTCCGGAAAGTCGAAATGAACGGCAAAGGTTTTGGCCGTCTCATTAAGATAGTTCCCAAATACATGGCCGATACCGGAAAGGTGATTGGCCGAAAGGAAGATGATACCCTGTCCTTTGTGTTTGGCGGCCAGTGATTTGGCCGGGTTATCCGGAGTGTCTTTGTCGATATTTACCATGTCCAGAACACGCTCAATGGTTTGGGTGATATCTTTTTGGATAAAGTATTTTTTGGCCAAAGGATTTAGTCTCAGCAAAAGACCAATGATGGCGCCCAAGGACAGACAAACGCCCGCTCTGGGGGACCGGGAGGGATTAAATTTTTCGTCCATTTCGATAAGGGGGATCTGCTGACCCAGAGCGACCTCTTTTAACTTTCCGCCGGTGGTCAGACACACCGAAGGACAGCTTCTCATACCGGCATCTTGGGCGCAGGAAATGATCTCTTCCGTATTTCCGGAGTAACTGGATAAAATGATCAACGTGTGTTTGTCCGCGTAGGCCGGTAAGCGGTAGTTGGCGACTATTTCAAAGGGAACTTTCAGTATGTAGGGCGCCAGAGAGCGGATAATTTCGGCGGCCAAATTACTGCCTCCCATGCCGGTAAAAACAATATTTTTGATCTTATCCGGGTCAAAATCAAGGTTAACGAACTCGGCCGTATGCCAACCGGAGTCAAATTGATGACCAAACTTACCGAGCGACTCATATAAATCTATCGGGTCAAGTTTGCGATAATTTCTTCTATCATCCAGAAAATTCATATTATTTTTCCAATGCGTACGCATTGACATTTTCATTCCAGTCTATGACCGGATACTTGCTTAATATTATTTTTAATTTGTTTCTGACTTCATTGTAGATCTTTTCATTTTTACCTTCAAATCTAACTGTAATATAGGGTCCGTTTTGAGAAGCCCGGGCGACGACCATGTGATCGTCCGTGTCCAGTCTGATGCCGTCAAGTTCGTTTGTTTTTGCTTCCGGCCAGGCTACGACCAGGTCGTGCTTGACTTCCTTTTCGATAAGATCAAACTTGACGCTATCGGGAACCCCCAGTTTGATTTCCGGACTGCCGATAAGGGTTTCCACCGAGGAGGTGGCTTCCGACAAAGACTCGCCGTGCCGCTCCAAGAAAGACAGCAGTCTTAAGCAGGCGTAGGCGGCATCGTCATGTCCAAAAAAATTATCCATAAAAAAGATATGTCCCGAAAGCTCTCCGCCAAGCATGGCACCGGTTTCACGGATCTTTGACTTGATGTATGAATGTCCCGTCTTCCACATAATCGGATTCCCGCCAAGCCTGAGAATTGTTTCCGGGACCGCTCCGGAGCAAAGATTGTTGTAGATGATGGTGGCGTTTGGAAGGTTCTCCAGAACGTCAATAGCGAACAAGGTAACCATAATATCCATCCAGTGCAGGCGACCTTTTTCGTCGACGACGGCCATCCGGTCACCGTCGGCATCGAAAGCAAAGCCCAGATCGGCCTTCTCTCTCTCGACCTTCCGGCCCAGCTTTTTTAGGACATTGATATCGGTTGGGTCGGTGCCATTTGGAAAATTACCGTCCAGCCGTTCGTTTTGGGTGATTACACGACAGCCGGCTTTGCGAAACAACCGGGGATAAAATTTACCGGAGGAAGTATTTAGGGTGTCAACGACGATTCTCCACTTTTTGTTTAATTTGAAGTAATTGAGAATATGTTTTGAGTAGTATGGAAAGATATCCCGCTTTTGGTTTTGACCATAGCCGATCGAAAAACGGCCACTTTCAATTATCGATCTTAGCTCCTGGATTTCCGGTCCGGCCATGGTTCTCGAGTAGCCGATACCCAGTTTTAGTCCGTTGAACTCTTTCGGGTTGTGAGATGCGGTGATCATGGCACAAGCCTTGGTAAGAAAGTGGTAGGAGGAAAAGTAAACGATCTGACTAAGAGAAAGCCCGATATCGATGGTGTCGATACCCCCGTCGTTCAGACCACGGATAAATTGCTTAGAGAGCGTGAGACTACTTTTCCGATTGTCTCGACCGACCGGACAAAGTTTGATCCTTCTTTCGATAAGATAGGTGGCAAATCCCCTACCAAGCAAATAAAAAGTTTCTTCGTTTAAATCCCGGTCGACCAAACCTCGAATATCGTAACCGCGAAAAATATACGGATTTAACTGCATTAATTCAGTATACCAAGTACGGACTTGATTCCCAACCTTCCTGATATATACTCAAAGAACTATTAATTGAAAATTATGAAAATTAACCCATTAATTTTTAGAAATTACGATATCCGGGGAGTAGTTGATGTTGACCTGAATGTGGAGAGCGTAGAAGCCTTGGGGCGGGCTTACGGGACATTTCTTGTTAGAAGGAAAATAGGTCAGATGGTTTGTGGAAGAGATTGCCGGCTCTCCGGACCGGTATTCCAAAAGGCGTTTATGAAAGGGGTCGTCAGTACCGGAGTCGACATCATCGATCTGGGTTTGATCATGACACAGATGATGTATTTTGGGCAGTATAAATTTCAGACAAACGGCGGAGCCATCCTGACCGCTTCACACAATCCAAAGAACTTTAATGGGTTTAAATTGGCTGTTGGGTATTCCCAAACAACCGGCCCGGAGGACGTCCAAGAACTGAGAAAATACGTTGACAATGATGAATATTTTATTTCTGCCCGTAAAGGCAAGATCTCGACTGCCGATATCAAAGAAGACTATATCGTAGACCTTTTGAAAAGAGTCAAGATCGGAAAGAAGTTCAAGGTCGTAGTCGACTCTCATTGTGGCACTACCGGCTTGTATGTTCCGGAAATATTACGAAGAGCCGGCTGTCTTGTAGTGGAGATGAATGCAGTCGTAGACGGCTCCTTTCCGGCAGGTACTCCGGACCCTACGGACGGCAAGCTGATGGAGGCTCTCGCGACCGTAGTGAAAAAAAAGAAGGCGGATTTGGGCCTAGCTTTTGACGGAGACGGCGACAGGATCGGATTGGTGGATGAAAAGGGACGCGTCCTTTGGAACGATGTGGCCGTAGCCATTTTTGCCGAAGAAATATTGGAGAGATTCCCGGGGTCTAAAATCATTTTTAATACTTTGTGTTCCCAAGTAGTGCGTGAAGTGATAAAAATTCACGGCGGAGTACCGATAGTATGGAAGACCGGTCATGCTTTTATCAAAAGTAAGATCGCCGAGGAGAGAGCCGCCTTCGGGGGTGAACTGTCCGGACATTTTTTCTTTGCCGATAATGCTTATGGGCATGATGACGGTGCCTATGCGGCCCTGAGGATCTTGGAGTATTTAGCGGAGAAAAAGCTATCTCTTTCTCAGCTGTATGAGAGTTTCCCCAGCTATATTTCTTCGCCGGAGATAAAGATCGGTTGTCCGGACGATAAGAAGATCGCGGTGGTCAAAGATCTGTCAAAAAGATTTATGGCTGATTTTCCCAAGGCTCAAATTACCGACGACTCGGTGATTCCGGGAGACGACGGGGTAAGAGCCGATTTCCCCGACGGAATGATGGTCTTCCGCTACTCGCAGAACGGCCCATACATTACCATCAAGTTTGAAGCAAAAGACCAAAAGGTATTTGACGAAAGAAGGGCTTATGTGAGCGCTATGCTTCATAAATATCCGGAAATGATATGGGAGGATCAGCTTTGCGTGAATCTTGATTTCCTGGATTAAGACCGTTGTTTGATCACAAAAAAACACCTCCTTGTTAGGAGGTGTCGTCAAGAAATTGTTCAGGATTCGTAAACCGAATAGCTTCCGTCACGCGTGTCGAGTATGACGAATAGCTTGTTGTATCTGATTGAGTAGATCTCGTATCTTAGTTCGGTATTTGCTTCGGATAGAAAGAAGCGATACTTATGTTTGGCTTGCGCAAACACCTCGTGGTCATCTGTATAGCCCGTCAGCATTTTTGGATCTTTTCTTGAGAAAATGTGACGGCTAAAGGTACCATTTGGATATTCCACATAACCTTGGCGAATAGCCTGTATTTTGAGCTCCTCCAGCCGGTTTGCCGCCTCTTTTTCAGTCTCTTCAGTGGTGGGCGTAGTAGAGAGCGCGACTAATATTAGTGCTACCCAGAGACACACTATGCCACCGATTAAACTGAGGATCGCCCAGACGGGTATGGTCCCGGGTGTGAAGGTCACTGCTATTAGTTTCCAGGCTACCAAAAAGAATGGTCCGGCCAAACCAAGAACGGTCAGATGGGACAGATCACGGGACTTCGGACCATGGGTGAGAGTCAGCCATACGATCAGTACGCCAATTATGGAGAAAAAGAGCGCCGCGGGGACGGTGAGTAATAACAACATTGAACCTGTTTGACTTGCGACAGTCGTAAGAGCAAGCAAGCCATATGACAAGTAAAGATAGGTCCCCCCAAGAAGAGCGGTGATTACTTTTTGCATTTTACCTCCGATGTCAATTTGATGGGATGGGATATTATATAGGTCTTTCTATTTAAAGTCAAATGGGCCGGATTAGGCACAAAAACACCCTCGGGTGAGGGTGTATCGAAAGTTAGAAGTGATAAAGGAAGGGATGTCGGCTTTTGATCTCCATGATCTGGGCGATGACCTCAGGGTCACCGACGTTCTTACCGGCCGAGTCGGGCACCTTGGCCACTTTGGTCCACTCTTCACCTTGCTTGAACGGATCAAAAGCCCAGGGCTTGACCACCATGTTGAGCGGAGTGTAGGCAGGGGTCTTTTTAAAGTAGTCTTTGTTGTTGGTCCAGAAGCCGCCGATTCCATAAGCTGTCGGAAACCACCGGGTGACAACTTTTTCGATCGCTTTTGCCCCGGAAATGGAAAGTGAGTCGGTGAACATAAGCGTCACGGTCGCGGGATCGATGTCGTTTGTCGGATATTTTAAGAAGTGGAGAACGTCGGTAGCGAAGGTGATCGGATCCCCGCTATCGTGCCGATAACTTTTGATCAACCTGGCCATACCTGGGGTGAGGGTGGCGAAGAAGAAATCGGATCCCCATGTGTCCGGCAATGCAGTGCCCAGATTGTCGCCGTAGATAGCTCTCCAAGCGATCGAGGCGGCCATATTGGCATTTTCAACGCCGTACAAAGCACCATGGAATAGATACCATAAGTGGGCGACGGTCCCTTTTGGTGAGAGACCGGACATTCTGGCGTGATACGGAGAACTACTCCCGACATACGACTCCCCGCCATACTTAATCAGATTCTCCGTGACGATGTCTTGTATCCAGCTATAGGCGCGTCGACGGAGACCGAACTCGGATACCTTAAGTCCGGCGGCCCGCATTTCCCAGATATTTTTGAGTAGTTCATCGATCCAGTTATCATCGGGATAGTAACCCAGCTCCTCGTTCCTGGTCTGTGAAGTGACAGCCATGAAGATTTGTTCATCGAACATAATATCCGACCAGGGCCCGATAATTTTTCCGAACAGATGACCCTCTTCGTCCTGCCAGACCTTGATGTATTCGGGAACAAAGCGGTATTTTTCCAGCCATTCGAAGAAATCGTTGGCCAGAAAGCCCCATTTTTCCCGGAGAAATTTCTGCAGACCCGGGTCAGAGCTCAGGGAGCGAAGATCCTGAAATTTTTCGGTCAAGAGACCGGCAAACCCCTTTGGATAGATCGCGTAATTACGGTCGACCACTTCATACCACGCCCAAGCACCAGGATATAGCTGAATGGCAGCATTGATCATGGAACAGTTGTAAACATCTGTTTCCAATACATCACGAATGATATCGCTTCCGGAACTTCTGTGAGCCATGCTTACCTCCGATTATTTTCGGCTTTAGCCGTTTTTAGAGTACGCTAAATTTCTACAGGATATTATAGCGCATAGTGTAATAGTTACAAGATCTATCTCAGGTCCGTGCCCGATAAGCCATGAAGAGCTTAACGAATTCTACCCAGAGGATGGTAATGGCCGAAGCTATAAATGGATAAAGCCAGTGACCCAAACTCAGAGCTTCGACGCCGAGGATCTTATTTATGAAAGGGTGATATATACCAAGAAAGAGTAAAGTAAAACCATAGACGACCGCGGCCAGGAGATATTTATTGTCCAGAAAGTTTATTTTTAAGATCGACCTCCTCAAATCTTTGTATGAAAAGATGTAGGTTAGGTCAATTACCCCAATCACGGCAAAGGCAATGGATTGAGCAGACATTAGATTGTGACCGTTGAAGACGTGGACGAAGGCCAGAAGGGCGGTGAGGCCGGCAGTCAAACTGATGGCGATTATCAAAAAGATCATGGGAAAATCCAAGATGCTTTCCTTAATGAGTTTTCTTGGCTTCTCATTCATAATTCCGTTTTCTTTCGGCTCAAAACCCAAGACGATATCCGGAGGCCCGTCGCAGATCAGATGGACAAATAAGATCTGAACAACGGTGAGCGGCAGCGGAACGTTTAACATTAGCGCCCCCATGATCAAAACGATCTCGGCAAAAGAGTTTGAAAGCACATAGGCAACAACTTTTTTTATGTTGGCAAAAATAATTCGTCCTTCCTCGATGGCCGAGACGATGGTTTTGAAGTCGTTGTCCAGAAGAATGATGTCAGAGGCCGCTTTGGCGACATCGGTGGCCGAGCCGACGGCAATTCCAATGTCGGATTTTTTTAGGGCGGGAGCGTCGTTCACCCCATCACCGGTCATGGCCACTACTTCTCCATTTGCCTGCAAAGCTTGAATGATTTTTAACTTTTGGATTGGAGCTACCCTGGCAATCAGGGAAATACTTTTGATTTTTTGTCTTAGTTCGGCCGGTGATAATTTTTCCAGATCTTTACCCTCAAGCGACGAACCTTCCGAGACTTCCAAACCGATCTCTTTAGCTACCCTGAGAGCTGTTTGCAGATGATCTCCGGTGATTATCTTAATGTCGATACCGGCCGCCCTGGCTCGAGAAATTGATTCCGATACCGTTTTCCTAACCGGATCTTTGATCCCGATCAATCCGGACCAGATAAAATCCGAGTTACTGTTTATATGAGAACCGTATCTTTTACACAAACCGACAACTCTAAGGCCCGATCTGGCCAAGTTCTCAAAATCCAGCAAGATGCCTGATTTTTGTTTTTTGGTCAGCCGGCAGAAATTGAGAATAATTTCCGGAGCTCCAATGATGTGGGTATTGGTCTTGCCCGCAACTCTGGCGACAACCTTGGCGAATTTTTTATCACTGGCGAAGGCCTCTTCGTGGAGAATTTCGGCTTTATCAAGATAATTTTGAGGATCATAGCCAAGCTCCTTTTTTAAATATTTCCAAATAGCGGTTTCCAGACTGGTTCTCTGAGTGTTTAAAAGAATTAACCCCCTGATGGCTTCCTTGTGGTTCTTAAAGTTCGTAGTAACTACTTTCATAACCCCTTCGGTAAGCGTACCTGTTTTATCGGTACAAATGACGGAGGTGGCACCCAGAGTCTCAATGGAGAGAAGTTTTTTAACCAAACCTCCCTTTTTTAATATTCTTCGAACCCCTATTGAAAGAATGACCGTAACGGCTATAGGAAGACCTTCGGGAATAGCGGCGACAGACAGAATGATGGAGTAACGCAACATGTTCCAAAGATCTTGTTTGTAAGCGAGACCAATGAGAAAAATCATTGTGGTTACCACGATGATAATTAAAACAAGGGATTTGGAGAATGACTCAAGTTTTATCTGTAGAGGGGTGGGGGTGTCTACAATTTTGGTGAGACTCTTACCTATTTTTCCAATTTCTGTTTTTACTCCAGTATTTTCAACCAGCATCGTGCCTCTTCCGGCTACGACAGTGGTACCCATAAAGAGCCGACTGTTTTTGAGGTTGACCGATTTTTCGGAAGGCTCTTCTTCGCCGGTTAGAATTGCTTCATTGACCAGAATGTCGGTACCGTCGATCAGACGCCCATCTGCGGGGAGACTGTCACCCGAACCAAACAGAACGATATCTCCGGGAACAATTGCCGACGCTTCAATGATTTGTCTGGCTCCATCCCGCATGACCGTGACGGTGGGTTTGATAATTTTTTTAAGAGCCAGCAGGGTTTTTTGGGCACTGTATTCCTGAAAAAAGCCCATGAGGACGTTTAGGATGATCACAGCGAATATCAGTATGGTGTCGAGGTACTCTTTAAAGAAGAGGGATATTAGGATGACTCCGAGGAGGATATAGATGAGGGGGCTTTTGAGCTGGGAGAGAAGAATCGACAAAACTCCGTAAGGCTTTTCTTCGGGAAGGGTGTTGGAACCATACTCTTTTTGCAGAGAAGGAATATCCGATGAATCCAGACCGGTATATTTCATAGTTATGTTTCTTACATAACTATACCTATTTTTCGCCATTTATTCTACAAAGGTCAGAGCCGTTCCCTGTTTTCCCGCTCTTCCGGTACGTCCAATGCGGTGAGTGTAGTCGTCGAAAGTCGCCGGTTCGTCGTAGTTGATGACGTGAGAAATATCCTTGACATCAATACCTCTGGCCGCCA
>AMFJ01000441.1_pt1 | contig 12016 bp, 6 predicted proteins | sample 427208 | NCBI WGS metagenome assembly AMFJ01 (sample SAMN02954298, study PRJNA114691) | groundwater metagenome | biome: aquatic; feature: subsurface aquifer; material: sediment; isolation source: subsurface aquifer sediment | place: USA: Rifle, CO | collected 2008-08
CGCACCCCAAGAGTACTTCCTACGGGCGCCTCAGTATGACAGAACTCAATTGGTATGACTGAATAAAAAAAGATGGAATAAGATCGGATTAATTGTGTTGTCATATTTTAAAATATATGATACAATATCTCCAATTAAACCTTCATATCACTCCCATGAACCCTAGAAAATCTGAGATAAGAGAACAAACTTGGCAGAAAAATTCTCAAAATTATAATAGCAGACTGGAAAGTCTGAATAGGCTATCCACTTTTGATGATATGATAAGTTTTTTTATTGACTTAGCTTCAGAAGATAAAAAAACTTTAGAGAAAATTGATGCAAAAATATTGGCCGAATATATGAAATCGATTTTGGAATTAGATAGTCCTATCCTGGAATTGGTCTATTTAAAATATATCTTTAAACGTCTGGAATCTGAATTGATATATGATAAAAAAATAGATTCTCTTACCATATCACTGCTTAAAGAGTGGAATTCAATTTTTTGAAAATGAAAGGTGACATCATTGACTGCAAATGTTTCAGAAAAATTGACTGTAATAGAATGATCCGAAACAAAGATTGATAACCCTGAGATAATAAATGATTTATATATAAGATTTTGTCACCTTGATGCGCATTCTAAAAATTATATCGATTTCTTTATAGAGCTTGCAAAGCAGGATTTATCGGTACAAAAAACAGTTAAAGAAAAAATAGATAAGGTAATAAAGAATAGATTTACTGAATTCATACAAGATTGTTATGAAGTTTATTCTAAATTTTCATTTGATGAAGCAATCGCCATCAAAGCTGTATTAACTAGGATTCAAGTTGAACTTATCAGAGATGATTTCAAGATAAGCGCGCTGACTTTGAAATTATTAAAAGAATATAAGAAGAGATATATAGTTGAGGCGAATATAGCAGCAAAACGAGAGATAGAGTGGATGTAGATGTTATTTTAAATTTAAGGAATTTAAAATAAACTTTTATATAAAATAAAAATAGGCTATACTCTCAATGTTCGACATCTTAACATAGGCAATCTACTAATTTAAATTAAATTAGGGATTTTTTTATTTTTAATTTTAAAAATATGCTGAAACTAAAAAAACAAAGTATAGGATATTGATTTACCCTTGTAGAACTCATAGTAGTGATAGTGATACTTGCCATATTGGCAACAATAGCGTTTCTTTCTTTTTCCAATCAATCATCAGCAGCAAGAGATTCGACGAGATTATCGGATATTAGCAATATAGCGAAAGGCCTGAGCTTGAATCAGACTATATGATGATCATATCCGATTCCGGATAAATATGTCAAGATCAGCTCCTCTGCTTCGGCTCAAATATGATTCCAATGAGAAGCGAGTGCTGCCATTCTCAATATCATAAAATTCTCAGCAGGCTGATGAAAAGATCCGCTGGATAAGACCTATTATACATACTCTACGAATCTTACCCAAAACAAATATCAGCTGCTTACTTTCTTGGAAAACAGCGGTTATGTAGCATTTGATTATAATCCCTTTTCGGCTGTGGAATGAGCATTTTCTTTTGATTATACCAACAGATACCCGTATGAGAAATGAGATGATATGGGAATCGTCCTAGCCAAATCAATATCTACGACCTGAACCAATTCCTGAGCCGTTGCATATACGCCAATTCAAGACATAACTTCACTGCAAAGCTCTTCAACATGATTTGTAATTGAAGATGCTACCATAAATACGTGAATGGTGGCAATCCAGAATAATTCCATTTCATCTGTTTCGGTTACGATAGGAAACCTAGCTTGATTTACGAGCCCTGTTAATCCTAATTGAAAAACTGTCGTCAAAAAATGATCAGATATAACATCAAGTACAGATATATATTCCCTATCTGATAATGAAATCAAATATTTGTTTGAGTCTTGAAGCTATTATACTCAAAATTGGGCATCAAATCCATGTAATACATGATCAATCAACGTCATTACAGTTAATAATTTCTCATCAGCTTATTCTGTCCCGGGAAATACGATTGTAAAAGTGCCCAATTGAACTTATAGCCTCTCATGAGCGACAACATCTTCCTGACATATAACCTTCGCATGAAACTGCAGCGCTATAATCTGACAAAGCAGGGATTGAGTATTATTCAATTCTAATTTCACCTCATGAGCAAGAGTTTTTATGCCATTGATGTCTTCAAATAGAAGTAATACCATATTATATAATTTCACTATCGAATGAAATAAAGCGTCTGCAAACAGGTATGCGTATATGATATCATTGAATTGATCTAATAATGATATCGCAAATGCTGTTGTCGGTAATTGAGATTCTGCTTGAATAACTTTGTCTGTATGTGATAATTGTATGATTTCAGGTGTTCAAACCTATAATAATTGAAGTTATTGATTTGATGTCAGCAATTCCCAATATCCTTTCATATATAATATAACAAGCTATAATAATCCGACTTGAGTATATATAGAAAATTCGACTCAGAACGCAATCATCAACAACTGCATGGTTTATAACAATTCGACATTCTGACTGCTTCTTAATAATGTAAGATACTCAACAATCAGCAATTGTCAGATATTCAACAATTCCTGGGGTCTGATCCTGAGTACGAGTACATGAAACAATTATCTGAAGAATCTGCAGGTATATGGCAATGATCGGTGAATAGTGACGACCAACTGAAATAATTACATGAATAATATATCAACTTATAATAATAATATAGGTTATTTCACATCTTGAGCCAGTTGAAATAAATATTATGGAAGCATGAAGATGTTCTGAGCTTCTCAGGTAAGTTTTTCATGAACCACATGATCCGATTCAAGCTTTTCTCCTTGAACAGACTGAATGATGTGATGGCCGAATTGATCTCTTGATATCACTGCAAATCCTATCGATTGCTCATATCATTCCCAATCGAATCTTGTAGCAAGCTGGTGAGCAGGATGTTGAGATATTTGAATTAAATCTTCATGATTGAATATGCCGGTAACATCTTATAACTTTTGATCTAATATATTCAATCAGGTCCAACCGCTAAGATGTCCTTTCTGAAAGATGTGTTTGGCTTGAAGTAATCTGGTGAATTACTGAGTAAGCTGAATCGACTTTGACCCCGCTAAGAAAATATGACAATAAACACTGAAATTATGTATCGATTTTAGAAAAAAATATTAAATGACGGAAAACCGAAGCAGATTAAATAAAACCATATTTGCAAAAAAATAAATTAAGTGCTAAACTGGTACCGAATTTAATATTAAATTAAAAATCTATGACAACGAATTCACTGAGGCCCAGCTCTGGACCAATGCCGATACTTACTGTTGAGGAAATCAGAATACTTGATGAGAAAACGACAAGGAAGGGGCATAAGCCTCCTGCAGATATGGTCGAAGAACTCTGAGTTGATATCAATAATGAAGATGTCTGGGCTTATGTCTATTTGTATGAGAGAGTGGAAGACTTGATAAGGGATAAGTCGAGTGTCATGAAAGCTACGTCAAAGAAAGTTGAAGAAGTTGTCAGTTGAGAGAAACATGAAGCTGTGACTGATGACTTCAAGAGATTTATCGAATTATTCTGCGATAGCTCGGTGCATAAGCAATATGAGGCTCTAGAATTATGCATCGAGAAACTAGCCCTAGAAATCACGAGCGAAAATGCAAAACTTAATCATTTACCATTTGCAGAGCAAGAAGTGTCAGCATATAACATCTGAAACCTAAAAACAAGTGATTGAATCAGATGGAGAGAAAATGCGATAAAAGCATTTAAGAATATGAAAGCTAAATTGAAACAGCATGCAAGCATTCGTCTTGAAGAAACTTTAAAGAGATAATTTTTCTAGTAATCGCATATCAAATTCATTTTAATGGGCATTTCAAATGCCCATTATTTTTTATCAGTCAATTTATCACTATTTCGTGGACCTGCTTGCTTGGCAGGTTGTCATGGTTTATGCCCCTTTAGGGGTACAACGACAGGAATGATTAATGAACCTTGATTCCCGATCGAGCCGGGAATGACAAACTTCCCCCTCTCTCATCTCATGGAAGGGGCTGGGGTGAGGATCGGATTAACAATGAGATCCTAAACAATTTCAAGATGACATAACGGATAATGATTAAGGGATTTCTCACCCAAAATTACACTGACGAAAAATGCATATGATGAATCAAATCTCATTATTCAAAAGAGACCCATACGGCTCCGCTCAGGGTGACAGATGGAAGCTAATCTAAATAAGCAATGATTTCTTTAAAAAAAATTTGTATTTTGAAAAAGTTGTGGTAGCGTTTTAGTAATGTTCAGCGTGAATTTAAATATTAACATTCACGCCCTATGCTATATATAAAAAACCTGAAAAAAGGCTTCACTCTTGTGGAGCTTATTGTAGTAATAGTGATATTGGCAATACTCGCGACTATTGCCTTTCTAAGTTTCAGCTCACAATCCTCTTCCGCTAGAGATTCTACAAGATTGACAGATATGAGTAATATTGCCGAATGACTATGAGTCAATCAGTCAATATCTTGAAATTATCCAGCGCCGGACAAGAACATAAAGTTATTTTCTTGAACTACCTTGATATGACATCAATGAGAAGCCTGATCATCGACTCTTAATATCATAAAATTCTCTGCATGAGGATGAAAAGATCCTTTGGATAAATCATTTTACACATACTCGATAAATCTTACGAAAAATAAATTCCAGTTGCTTGCTTTTCTGGAAAACAAGAATCTTCTGACATTAAACCCTTTTGAAAACAGCATGCAGAATTTCAATTTTTGATTTGATACAAATGCAACAGAATATGATGAAAGATACCCATATGAAAAAGGAGATAAGCTATGAATTGTCTTACTAAAGGAAGCAGGAGCCAATTCTTGATCAATTTCATATACGCCTATCCAGGATATTTCAAGCCTGCAATCATCTTCTACGTGATTTGTGATAACAGATACAAATATAAACACCTGAATGGTAGCCCTTATAAATAATAGCATTTCTGCAACTTGAGTGACCGTTAATGCATTAGCCGGATTTACAAGCCCCGTAAATCCTCTACCTCCTGCAGCGATAGACCCGGAACTCGCTACTACTGCACTATATAGCTCATCTGATGCTGACCTTAAGAAGGTCTTCAGCTGAGCTGTGAGCGATTATGCAAAATGATGGAAGACAAATTGATGTACTGCAGTTCCGAATATAGTAAATATATCTGATGTGACATCTTTTAATACCAGCCTTAATTGAAAAACTTTAACGCAGAATACGATATATAAGGTCGCTAATTGAAATTATAATCTTGATTGAGGCATATTAATGACTAATTGTACAGCGATTATCTGACAATCAAGATGATGAGTTATAATAAAAAGAAATTACAATGATACAACTGCAGCATGAATGGTGAATAAGAATAGCAATTCAAATTCTATTTTAACTTCAATAACATTAGACTGAAACAAATCAAATTTCACATATGCAAATAGTTACTGAATCTACTGGTATTCAGCAAAAAATAGCACCCTTAAGAACATTAGCATAATAAACAACAAAAGTCATTGAGTGATGTTCTGATCATATGCAGATTATAATATTCTTGATGACTTCATAATAAATAATAATGTGGTAGGATTATATTTATGAAGCAATTGAAATACTTTTAAGAACTTCCAGATATACAATAACTCAAACAACTGAACCTTTTTGACCTATGCCTCAGGAAATGTAATGGAAAATTTTAAAATATATAATAATATAAACCATTGAATACATCTGTATCCTAATAATTGCATAGGAAATATATTCAATAATACGATGGTGTTCAATAATAACGCTAACTGAATATATATTCAGTGAAGCGCGCATACTCATAACTCTTTTAATAATATACAAGTTTTTAATAATGGTTCTAGATGAATTTTATTAGAAAATGCCTGAGTTTATAATCATTTCAATAACATCATGAATTATAGCAATTGATGATGGTGAGTTGATATAAATGTGTGAACTAATCATATATTCAATGATAACTATATATACAATAACTGAGCAACATTCCTAATGGCAAGCGCGACTTCTAATAAATATTACTGAATTTCAAAGATATTCTCCCAAACAACCAACACAAACCCATTGGATATCTGAACATGAGCTTATCTATGATGGAGCGATTGAGTCCTAGATCTGTCATGAACTGCAGACTGCAGCTGGCATGCAAAACCTTGAGATAATAATGATTTCTGAGCAACATGTACTTCAAGATGAAGAATAACACATTCTTCAACTCCGATAATAAAATATAATTTCTGAGCAAATATAATAAATCAGAAAAAACCTGTAAGATGGAATTGAACAGCATTTGAATTATACTGAACTGATTGAACTGATTATTTTTCTTCAAAGAAAATCGGAGAGTAGGTGTTTTTTGATTAATGATAAATATTGATAAAATCCCAATTAAATTTAATTGGGATTTTATATTTATTAAAGATACATTCTACTTCTTGAACTTAATTTAAAGATTTATCCAAAAAAATTTTTTATTATTAAATAATAGGTTATAATTGCTACGTTCAACATATTAACATAAATGCTTAACTGATTTATTAAAAATTAGTTAATTTTTTTATTATTAATTTTATAAAGCATGCATAAAACAAAAATAAATGGCATAAGCTTATGATTCACTCTCGTTGAGCTGATTGTAGTGATAGTCATCTTGGCAATACTTGCAACAATAGCATTCTTATCATTTGGCAATCAATCGTCTACTGCCCGCGATTCCACTAGAATGGCCGATATGGGCAATATTGCAAAATGATTATGAGTGAACCAGACAATAGGATGAAAATATTCTTTGCCAGACAAGAACGTCAAGATATCCTCCACAACAGGAACCTTGATATGATATCAATGAGAAGCAGGGTCAAGCACCCTTAATATAATAAGATTCTCAGCAGACGGCTGAAAAGATCCTCTAGATAAGACTTATTACACTTATTCAACGAACACTGTTCAAAATAAGTATCAACTGCTTGCTTTTCTGGAAAATAACAATATTGCTTTCAATTATAACCCTTTTGGCAACATTGATAAAACCTTCTCATTTGACTATGCTAGCAGATATCCATACGAGAAGTGAGATGAAATGTGAATAGTCTTATCAAAATCGATATGAACCTGAGGATCAACTTGAGCCACGGTATATACTCCCCTACAAGACATTGTCGCCCTTCAGGGATCTTCAACAGGATTTGTGATCTTAGATCCCACCGTAAACACATGAATGGTTGCAGTTAAGAGCGATTCAACATCCGTTCCAGTTACAATAAGCAATCTGATATGATTTACAACGCCCATCAATCCCGTGCCCACAACTGGTAATGTCTCATATAAATGGACCAAGACTCTTGGATGAACCGCGAATGATTCTGGATTGGCGATAACTACGGACTCAGTATGAAATATTATTGTAGTATGAACTTATCAGAATACGGTCGATTTCAATCCTGAAGCATGAGTTGATAGCAAATTAGGGTGGTGAATCGGTACATTCATATCAAAATATGGTCCTGACTGAAGCTATATCCGCACAAAGACGATGTTATGACAAAATACATATTGATTTTCAGTTGCAACTGACAATAGCGATAATATTTATGTCACTTGATATTTCAACTGAACTGTGGATTTCTGATCAGGCGACAGCAAGACAAGCAGCTGATCAACTGGGTCGGATATCTTCGTTACGAGGATCAATTCCGATTGGAGCTACGGATGAACCAAGACATTCTGATGATTAAACTGGGATACTGGAAACTCCTTGGCTATAGATAATGATGGCAATATCTATATTACATGAAACTTCAGCTGAACTGCGAACTTCAATACCGATGGATGATCTGATGTTAAAACAAGCAGTGGCTGAACCAACTCCGATATCTTCATCACAAAGATAAATTCGAACTGGAGCTATTGATGGACTAAGACCATGTGATGAACTTCTGGTGATTCTTGAAATTGAATGGATATAGATGCGGCTGGAAATATCTTCGTGACTTGACATTTCAAGTGAACTGCGAACTTCAATACCGATGGATGATCTGATATTAAGTCAAGTGTGGTCTGAACCACTTCCGATATCTTCATCACAAAGTTAAATTCGAATTGATCCTATTGATGGACAAAGACGGTATGATGAGCCTCTGATGATACTTGAAGAGAATTGAAAGCTGATTCGAACGGAAACATCCTTATAGACTGAAATTTCAAGTGATCTGTGAACTTCAATACTGATGGCTGATCTGATATTAAGACGAGCGATTGATGAAGTGAAGATGCTTTCATCATGAAGATAAATTCGAACGGAAGCTATTGATGGACAAAGACAGTATGATGAGCCTCTGCTGACAATTCATATGGAATAGAGACTGATGTGAACGGAAATGTTTTTGTGACTTGAAACTATAAAGGGCCCGTGAACTTCAATACCGATGGCTGATCTGATATAAGGGAAAGCAATGGATGAAGTTCGGACATATTCCTGACAAAGATAAATTCGAACGGAAGCTATTGATGGACAAAGACCATGTGATCGCCTAGCAGTGATAATTGATATTGAATTGCAGCAACCCCGAACAATGATATCTTTTTGGTTTGATATTTTTTATGAACGACAAATTTTGATACCGATGGATGAAGCGATATAAGAGAAGTCAATTGAGGTACAGACGTCTTTTTCACTAAGTTCAATTAATCTGTTATATATAAATCAAATAAATCTTAAGCAAAGAAAGAGCGTAAAATTACGTTCTTTCTTTGCTTGCTGTAGTTATGGATTAATCCTTATGCCGGCCTTATGACATCATCCGATCTTCCTCCTATTCCCGAAGCGACAAATCTTGAAGCTCACTTGGCTTTTGGCATCCTAAAAATTCTTATGATCAATTATATTTCTGGAGCTATCAGATTGAAACGATTGGCAATAATGAATTCGCCCCGCTTTCAATGCGATTTAAAAATATGAAAAGTGGATAATGATTCATTTTATTAACCCTACCCTTCTAATGCATTGCGGAATTATGATACTTTATCAAGACAAATTTAATGCATCTTACTCAAAACCCCTCTCTACTTGATTCTCCCAAAAATTCTTATAAACGGATTCTCTCTGCAGTAGCTCCTCATGGGTTCAGCAGTCCCCTATCATTCCGTCGTCTATGCAATATATGAGATCGGCTTTTTTGATGGTTGTCATCCTGTGAGTGATGAAAATGATTATTTTATCTTTTTTGTTCTTTAGAAGTTCTTTCATTACCAGAAGCTCATTTTCTGCATCAAGTTGATTTGTTCATTCATCGAATATTATGATTTTCTTATCTTGCAGAATAGCTCTTAAAAGAGCTAGTAGCTGCCTTTGTCATCAAGAGAATTCAGTATCGAATCACACTTCTGCATTCAGTCATTTTCTGAGTGATCTTATTTTTTTCTCAAGCGAGAATTTATCAAGATAAGAATAAAGCATTTCATCGCTTAATTCTTTTTTTACTCATAAAAGAAGATTTTCTTTCACTGTAAAGTTTTCCATCAGGTATGGCGCTTGGCTTACATATGATATGCATGAATCAAAAAAACTGTTTTCAATAGTTTTTATATCTGTATTTGCATACGAGATTCCTCATTCGAATTCATCGAAAAATCACATGATGAGGTTAATAAGCGTAGTTTTTCAGACTCAATTCCTTCAGACAATTCCATAAATCTTTCATTTTTCAAATTGCAAGTCAATTCATTTGAGGATATAGGGGTTAGGTTTTTTTGATTCTTCAATGGCTTCTTTTATGAAATGCAGATCTCTCTGAATCCATTCATTGCTGCTATCTCACAATCTTATTAATTTTTCATTCATTATATCATAGATCTTTAGCTCCTCTTTGCTTACTGAAGGATATCTGAATTTTAAGTTATTTATTAAGATTTTATCGAAATCTTCAATATCTTTTTTCTCTTTATCATTCTTTCAAGTCAGTTCAAAAATTATTCAGATCTTTTGCAGGCTTGTTTTCAGGGTGAGATATCAGCTTAAATACATCTGCATGAATCTGTAAACTATGCTGTTTATATTTCAGACATACATGATGGTCATGCTCATGAGACCGATGCTTGAACTATAATTGAATATTGAGTATCAGACTACGATCTTTATAAAAGTCGTCAGAAGATGATTGGAAAAAATCGTTAAAAAATTATATTTGATATCATTTTTCATATATATGAAGTTTTTACTGAAACTTTCTTCAAAAACATCATTGATATATTTCTCCACAAAATCAATTCATCCTGAAATCTGCAAAAGATGCCTATTGTGAATCAGTTCATTTTCTGATTTCCATAATTTTCTTTGTATTTCAAATTTGTCATTCATATTCACATGCTCCTGAAGCACCCTTCTTTTTCTTTCTATGAACCAAGTCAAGAGTGCAATTGCCACAAGAGCCAATCAAATCTTATAATCTATAAAAGTGAAAACTAGGAATATTCAAATAGATTCCAGAGTTGCTCTGAAAAAATCAATTAAAAATGTCATAGCCCTATCTATTATATTGCTTAATTCTCTGAATTCTTGAAAGAAAAAAGAATTTCTTTTGCTTAAGAAAAATCAGGGTTTGATATTTCTCATTCTTTGGTAGAGATCATTTTTAAATGTCATCTCAAGCCGCTTTCAATAGTAATCCTTAAGCGAAGTTCCTATCAGTGAGATTATCTGGTTAAAGAAATTTGCAATCAGCACAACAAAAACTATCAGAAGGAATATATTGAAGGGTGAATTTTTCAGAAAATACAGATAATCATGCCTGTTCGCTAGCTGATCTATCTCCAATTTTGCCAAATATGGAATTCAGACCAAAATTATACTCTGAAGTGTTGTGACAATGATAAGAAGAATCCAGTATAGCTTGAATTTTTTAGCGAAAATAAAAAGATATTCTAAGTTTTTGTACATGGCGTTTTACATTAAGGATAAAATAGTATTTTTAAGGTCAGAAAACCCGCACATGCGGGTCTTTGAAGAATATGTAGGTTGGCAAGAATTTTTCTGTAACTACTGTTATCTATATATTTTTTTATGAAGTTGTCAAATCTATTTATGATTAAAGATACAATAATTCCGATTGTTGCAGGCTATTTTGAATATCTATTGACAATATAAAAATATTATTATCATATCGTACGCTTTTATAAGCAATAAAATAAAAACAAAGTGAGGGAACACCACCATGAAAAGCCAATTGAAAGTGGAAATCATCGCAAACGGCAAGCCAATGAACATCTACAGCCACAAAAGGAGAAACTTCGTTGCAGCTGAGGAAAAGACAGAATTCGGAATAAGGGTTTTCAACAGCTCCGCAATGAGGATCCTTGCTGTCATAAGCATTGACGGGCTGTCCATAGTTACCGGACAGCCCACAATATTTGACGAAGGGGGCTACATCATATCGGCCCTTGGAAATGCAGATATTCGGGGTTGGCGCATAAACAATGAGGAAATAGCTTCTTTCATGTTTGCTGACACTCCGGGAGCTTACCTGAACCGATTCTCTATTCCGAAGCCTGAAAATATCGGAGTGATAGAAATCGGCCTCTACAAGGAAAAGGCATTCGCTGCTCCGCTCAATCTGGGCCACGATGCTCCTGCAGAAGGCGCTGACATCAGACTCCCTAGAAAAATTCAAGGCATAGCCCTCTCGGATGCCATGGGCTCATCTGATCGCAATGGATTGGTCGTAGGTTTCCAACGTGAAGATTTCCCTGTTCATGCCATAATCATAAACTACAACACCGCAGAAAACCTCAGGCGTGGCGGAATCGACATTCCCATTGTTTCCTAGCACCAAATGGCAAGGGAGGAAAGTCAAAACAAAAAAATAGATTGTCCGTAGCTTGTAATATTTTTTACTGAGTCAAGGCAACAACAAAAAAGCCCCGCTTCAAGCG
>AMFJ01020132.1_pt1 | contig 12009 bp, 12 predicted proteins | sample 427208 | NCBI WGS metagenome assembly AMFJ01 (sample SAMN02954298, study PRJNA114691) | groundwater metagenome | biome: aquatic; feature: subsurface aquifer; material: sediment; isolation source: subsurface aquifer sediment | place: USA: Rifle, CO | collected 2008-08
CGGTGATGAGCGGAAAGATTTTTTTCACCCCCAATTCCACCGCTTTTTGCACAATAAAATCCATTTTTTCTCCGCGTGCCATGCCTTGTGCAAGGTATAAATTTAACGGTGATTCTGCTTCACGCGCGTTAAAATTTTCAATAAAAATGACCGTATTTTTTTTATTTATTTCAATAATTTTTGCGGTAAATTCACCGCCCATTCCATTAAAAATAACAATATAATCATTAAGTTGTGCTCGTAACACCCTTGCAAGATGATGAGTTCCCCCCTCGTCTAGCATGATTTTTTCGCCAATTTTTAACGGAATTTTTTGATAAATTCGAGCGACAGACACACTAATTTTACTCCAAATTATTATCAACCAAGACGTATTCTGTGACCGGTTTTCCACCAATCAGATGCTCTTGGATCACGCGTTCTAGCACCAGAGAAGTACAGGAGTGATACCAGATTTGATCGGGATAAACGACTGCTATTGGGCCTTGTTGGCACACGCGCAGGCAGTTTGCTTTGGTGCGATAAATACCGCCAAGACCTGTTAAATTGAGCTCATCTAAACGCCTTTTCAGGTATTCCCAAGCCTCAAGACCTACCTCATAACGACAGCATTTAGGCTTCGTTTGATCGCAGCATAAGAAAATATGCCGCTTAATATGGCGCAAATTTAAGCGCTCAATTCGATATTCTAATGTCTCATTATTCATGATCTATAGCCTTCACTTCAGGAATTGACTATCATACCCGCCTTTGTTTCCGTAATATTTCTGAGACGAGAATAATGAGTAAGCTTTACATCCTAACCCATGGCTGTCAAATGAATGAGTACGACTCCAATAAAATGGCGGACGTGCTCATGGCATCACATCAATTGGAAAAAACCGATAATCCAGAAGAGGCGGATATATTGCTGTTAAATACGTGTTCCGTGCGAGAAAAAGCACAGGAAAAAGTCTTTTCTGAATTAGGTCGCTTTCGTGCGCTCAAACAAAAGAAGCCTCATCTCATTATTGGTGTCGGTGGTTGTGTGGCAAGTCAAGAAGGCGATGCGATATTAAAACGTGCGCCATATGTCGATTTAATTTTTGGCCCGCAAACCATTCATCGTTTAGGTGACATGTTAAAAGAACGTCAAGCTAAACACCGATCTGTCGTTGATATTAGTTTTCCTGAAATTGAAAAATTCGATTATTTACCAGAAGCAAAAGCAGATGGGCCAACTGCATTTGTGACCATCATGGAAGGCTGCAGCAAATTTTGTAGTTTTTGTATTGTGCCCTACACGCGTGGACAAGAAATTAGCCGCCCATTAGACGATGTGCTCGCAGAAATTGTTGCGCTCACCGAACAAGGTGTGCGTGAAATTAATTTGCTCGGACAAAATGTGAATGATTATCGCGGACCAACACATGAAGGTGAAATAGCTGATCTTGCGGCACTAATTGAATATATTGCAGCACTCGATGAAATTGTGCGAATTCGTTTTACCACATCACATCCGGTTGCCTTTTCTAATCGATTAATCGATACATTCGCGAATACACCAAAGCTTGTGAATCATTTACATTTGCCGGTGCAAAGCGGTTCTGACCGCATTTTAGCAGCGATGAAGCGCGGTTATACTGCCATCGAATACAAAGCAAAAATTCGTAAATTAAAAAAAGTGCGGCAGGATATTAGTATCTCATCCGATTTTATTATTGGTTTTCCAGGCGAAACAGAAAAAGATTTTGAAGACACGATGAATTTGATTCACGATGTTGGTTTTGATCTTTCTTACAGTTTTATTTACAGCCAACGGCCAGGCACACCAGCAGCGCAATTGCCTAATGATGTGCCATTGGAAATCAAAAAGCAGCGTCTTACCATTTTACAAAATCGAATTAATGCCAATGCACGTGACATCAGCGAAAAAATGGTGGGAACGATTCAGCCAGTCTTAGTGACAGGCCAAGCCATTAAAAATCCTAAACAAATGTCTGGTCGAACAGAAAACAACCGAGTTGTTAATTTTATTGGCAATTCTGGCCTAATCGGCCAACTTGTCAAAGTTAAGATTAACGAAGCATTGCCTAACTCATTGCGTGGAGAGTTAATTTGATAATATTACTAGCAATTGACTAGGCATTATCGGCTATACTTAAAGTGTCAAGGTAACCATGAGGACATCACTAGTTGAATACTCTCCTCTACTCCGAAGTGTTAACGCTCGCTCCAGAAGACAATCACCGCCTATTTAATCTGTGTGGCCAATTAAATGAACATCTCAAGCTCATTGAAAAATGCTTTAGCGTGATGATCAAACAACGCGGGCATACTTTCTCTGTGATTGGCAACAAGAAAGCCGTTGAACAAGCGTGTGATACCATTAACAACCTTTATCATGAGACCGAAAAAGTGCATACACTCGAACCGAAAGAAGTCCATTTGTATTTGCAAACGGTAGGCAAAAAATCGCCGAATAATCATCAGGAAGATTCCATGGAGATTCGCACTCGAAAAAGTGTCATCACCGCGCGCGGTGAAAATCAAGTGCACTATATTCAAAATATTTTACACAACGATATTAATTTTGGTATTGGGCCAGCCGGAACAGGTAAAACATTTCTTGCTGTTGCATGTGCTGTTCAAGCGCTTGAAGCTGAACGCGTCAGCCGCATCATTCTCGTGCGACCCATTGTCGAAGCAGGTGAAAAACTCGGGTTTTTGCCGGGTGATATTGCACAAAAAGTTCATCCGTATTTACAACCACTTTATGATGCGTTGTATGAAATGGTGGGATTTGAAAAAGTAAATCAATTAATCGAAAAAAATGTCATTGAATTATTGCCGCTTGCTTATATGCGCGGCCGTTCGCTAAATGATTCATTTATCATTTTAGATGAAGGCCAAAATACAACCGTAGAACAAATGAAAATGTTCTTAACACGTATTGGTTTTAATTCAAAAGCAGTTGTGACTGGCGATGTCACGCAAATTGATTTAACCAATCGACGTGATTCAGGTTTGGTGCATGCAAGTGACGTATTAAAAAATCTTTCTGGGATTAGTTTCACCCATTTTCAAATAGCCGATGTCGTGCGTCATCCATTGGTGCAAACCATTGTTGAAGCGTACGAAAAGCATGAGAATAAAACTAAAAAATAATATGTATCACATTACCATTCAATACGCCGTGAACAAGGAGCTTGCTCCTAAAGCGGCGTTATTGCGCCAATGGGCAAAAAAAGCCTTAAAAAATCAGCTTAAAAATGCTGAATTAATGATTCGTTTAGTTGATACCGCTGAAATGACAGCATTAAATTCAACTTATCGACATAAAAATAAACCTACAAATGTGTTATCGTTTCCATTTGAGTTGCCATCGGGTGTTTTACTTGATACACCCATATTAGGTGATATTGTTGTTTGTGCAGAAGTTGTGAATCGTGAAGCAGCCGAACAACATAAAACCAATCATGCACATTGGGCACACATGATTGTACATGGTGTTTTTCATTTACTTGGACATGATCACATCGATGATCATGAAGCAGAAATCATGGAGTCACATGAAATAAAAATAATGCGTGCATTAGGTTTTCCTAATCCGTACGAGGCTGGAGATAATATTAAAAATTATGAATGATCACTCTGATGATGAAAAGCAACCCGCTAAGCCACGTGCTTGGCTTGAACGTTTAGCTGCATTCATTGCGCGCGAACCACAAAATCGTGATCAATTAATGGAAATTCTGCGTGATGCTGAAGATCGTGATATTTTAAGCAACGAAATGCTTGGTATGATTGAACGTATTTTGCAAGTATCGGAAATGCAAGTTCGCGAAGTGACTGTGCCAAAAGCACAAATGGTCATCATCAAAAAAGATAGCCGTATTGAAAGCATTTTGCCAATTGTGATTGAATCAGGACATTCACGTTTTCCTGTGATGGATACGGATAAAAAAGAAGTGATTGGCATTTTACTCGCGAAAGATTTACTAAAATATTATTTTCAACGCGATACAAAACCATTCAACATGGCTGATATTCTTCGTCCAGCAATTTTTACTGCGCAAAGTAAACGACTCGATATTTTATTGCGTGAATTTCGTGTGAATCGCAATCATATTGCGATTGTATTAGATGAATATGGACATGTGGCAGGATTAGTGACAATTGAAGATGTGTTGGAACAAATTGTCGGCGAAATCGAAGATGAATATGATATTGATGAAGAAGATGGTCATATCAAAAAATTAGACGATGATACTTACATTATCAAAGCGGCAACGCTCATCGAAGAATTTAACGATTATTTTCACACGGATATTAATGATAAAGAATTTGATACGATTGGCGGCATCGTGTTGCAAGCGCTAGGCCATCTACCAAAACGGGGTGAAACGGCCAAAATTAAGCAATACCGTTTTAAGGTGTTGCATAGTGATAATCGCCGCATTTATTTGATGGAATTAAAGGTAAAAAAATCTACCAGCAAAAAATAGACTCCGTTTCAAGATTAAATAAAGTAATATTATTGACATCGCCTTATAAAAATAACATGCTTACAAGATATTCTAGGCAAGACATAAATTTAACATGGAGATGTAGTTTATGATGGATATTGGAGCATTAAAGGATTGTATTGGTGGTCTAGCAAAAAATGTTTATTTCTGCGGCGCAAATGAAAATGATCAGGCCCCGACTGTCTATGCCAGAGATGCAAATACCCGTGTCCAGTTAAATAAACTCTTTCGTAAAAAAATGATCGATAATCCCGAATTTGGATTAATTAAAATTCAAACGACTCGCTCTTTGAAATTAAAACAAACCCGATCCTTAGAAGAAATATTAACACGTGTACCTCATCACTCTATTTACTTTGATCCTACGGCGACCATCGAACGTGCTAAGATTTTGGTTTGCATTGCTAAACAAGCGCGTCAATTACTAGGATCTGTATTGAAAGGATGTTATTTCAATAGCGATAAACGAAACATTTATTTTTTAGTGAAAGCCAATTCAACTGAAGCGCTTGACCTTACTGTCGTGCGCGCACTATTAGAACCTATCATATTGGGTAATACACAACGGTTGTCGCACCCCTTTTATTACACAATCACTATCTCATTGCAGAAACCACTGGGATCAATGGTTGCGGTCGATAAGACAAGTATTGTTGAAAGAAATGTAAAAAGGATAATGAAATCTTTAGTGAATAAATTAAAATGGCCTTTGTTAGTTGCTTCTGCTACCTCAAGTTTGGGGATGACAGCTGCAAAAGCTGCACTGCCAACGGTTGCCAATCAAGCAAATACAACATCAAATGTGACATCCTTGCCTGCCGTATCCAAACTGAATGGATGGGGAGGTGCTGCAGGAGATTACCTTCACAATCAGCGCTATAGTGGCTTGGGTGCTCTTGCTGAAGGCGGCGTTGCTGTACCCCTCACCTATCAGTCTGGCGCACAATTACACGCGGTTGCCGGTACCAATTTGCAATCTATTGATGGTTATATTTTCTGGCGTAATCCTGCCCAAGGATTATTAGGTCCTCATGTGATGTATACCAAATCTAGCGATTTCCACGATACTTTATATGGACTTCACGGAGAATCTTATCTAAATAGCTGGACTTTAACGGCCGAAGCAGGCGGAGCATCTATAACGAATGGTCATGGATCCGGTAATTATTATGCTGAAGCTATTGTGAACTGGTATGCTCAACCTGATTGGAGAATCTACGCAGGCGGTATTGTTCTCGAGGGAAATGGGACTGGACAAGTTGGTACTGAATATCAACTTGGGTTAAATTCACTGCCTGGCTTGGCTGTATTTGCCGATGCCGGTGTGGGTGCACATGACCTCAATTTCGGATTCCTTGGATTACGTTATTACTTTGGCGATTGTAAGTCACTTGTCCGTCGTCAACGTGAGGATATGGTTCTCCCCACGCTGAATCCAATTGCTAGAGCGCCATCCATTAGCCATATGTAAAAGATAAAGGCAGTTTGATGGAGATTCTTTTTTTTGTATTTCTTAGGATTATAGAATGTTTGTTAAAAATGATTCTCAATCATCTACCCCAGAGGTAATGCTTCTTAAGCAAAAGGTTGAGAGCAAAAATTTGGAGACAGTCCATCTGCGAGAAAAAATTGCGCAAAAAGATCAAGAAATAGCGGAATTACGAAAAAAGATTGGACTTAAAAAAAACCAGATTTTCGCTAGAATAAAAAAAAAATAAAAGGTTTAATCAAACCTAACGTTTCAGTTGTAGACAATCATTTAGCTCATAAAAATCGATATATTCAATATCCTGAAGAAGTATTAGTTAATGCAAGTCGTTTATTTGATAGGGATTGGTATCTTGTTCAATACCCTGAAGTAAAAATATCTGGCATGGAACCTGCGCAACATTATTTACGATTTGGTGCAAAAAAAGGATATGACCCTGGCCCCCATTTCTCCACGCGTGATTATCTTGCTCTTTATCCTGATGTCTATCAGATGAATCCGTTAGTTCACTATGAGGCTTTTGGTAAAGCAGAAGGAAGAAGCTACCAGCATGAATTTAAGGTTTCTACTTACCAGCCTTTTTTACCGGTAAATAAGATTAAAATTGCCTTTATTTCAGGCGACCCAGATACACCCGGTCATTTTTATCGAATCTCCCATTATACAAGCGCTGCTAAAGCGATGGGTGCTGTCGTGATGGAATTTAATGTTGCATCTGCTTCAGGCAAGCTTGAAGAAATTTCTTCTTCAACTGTTCTTGTTGTGTGGCGTGCCAGATGGAGCGAACAACTTTCATTGATATATTCTGCTGCCCGCAAAGCCAATGTTCCGATTATTTTTGATATTGATGACTTATTAATTGACCCGAATCTAGCAAAGATAGAGATTGTAGATGGCATAAGATCAAGTGGATCGACAGAAAATGCAGCGGAAGAACTTTTTGAATTATTGCAAGCATCTATGGATAAGGCTGATTATTGCTCTGCTACTACAAATTTTCTTGCAGATTATATGTGTTCTTTTGGGAAGAGAACATTTCTTCTTCCTAATGGGTTTGATGAACATACCTGGCAAGCTTCAAGATTAGCAAATCAAGCACGATTAAATAGCCATCACGACAGTTTGATCAGAATAGGATATGCAGGTGGATCACGGACACATCAAAAAGATTTTGCAAAAATTGCTGATGTAATTGCTCGATTACTTCATGAACGTTTAAATTGCCGTCTTATTCTTTTCCGCAAAGGATCGCTTCCCTGTATTGATATCGATGAATTTCCCGCTTTGTTGGCGGTGAGTCAGCAAATTGAATGGAGAGAGATGGTTCCCTTAAAGGAATTACCATGGGAAATGGCACGATTTGATATTAATCTTGCGCCACTAGAAGTTGGAAATGTATTTTGTGAGGCAAAAAGTGAACTTAAATTTTTTGAATCTGCTTTGGTGGAAGTTCCTATTGTCGCCTCTCCTACACAACCATTTTATGACGCTATTGAAGATGGTAAATCGGGATTTTTAGCCACGGATGATAATAGTTGGTATACTATCCTCTCAAATCTTATCGATAATTCTACGCTTCGTAAACAAATCGGACGTTACGCCTACTATAGTGTGCTTTGGAAATATGGCTCAGAACGCCGAATGGAATTACTGTCATCTATGCTAGACATAATACTTCATCCTGGACCAAGAGCCTCTCGCGCATTTGAACTTAATTTATTAAAAGCTAAGAATGCTTACTATACGATGCCAGTTATTCCACCTCATGAAATAATTCTGTCTTTCACTAAATTAAGTGCATCCGAAGTAACGGTGGTCATTCCTTGTTATAATTCTGGTCATTATCTTATCGAAGCACTTGAATCAGTAAAAAATCAAACATTATTTAATCTTGATTTAGTTATTGTCGATGACTGTTCAACAGATAATTCGATTGAAATAGCGAGTCAATGGATAAGAGTGCATAAAGACCGATTTAATAGAATCATGTTAATTAAAAATAGCGCTATTAGTGGTTTGGGATTAATGAGAAATGTTGGCTTTTCTAATGCTGAAACGTTGTTTGTTATACCATTAGATCCAGATAAGAGATTACTTCCAACTTTTGCAGCAACCTGTTTGACAAAAATCAACGAGACAAGCGCTGCTTTTGTTTATTCTAATATCCAACAGCTTGATGATAATAATATTATGAGCAGGCATGCTTATGACCCCATGCTATTTACCTGTGGAAATTATATTGATGCAACGGCATTGATACGATTATCAGCATGGGCTTATGTTGGAGGTTATCATCATCTCAAATTTGGTGAGGAAGATTATGATTTCTGGTATCGGTTTGCTGAATATGGGTTGTTTGGATACCATATTAACGAAATACTTGCAAAATATCAGACTCACGATAAATCTATATGGAGTAAAGTGACAAATCAATCTAGAACTAAATTAAAAGTCAGAGCGTGGCTTGATTTTTACAAAAAAAAGAGGGGAAACAAATAAAAAAATGTTAAAGAAACAAGACAGCAACAACAGTTATTTGCAGGTTCATAATAAAGGAACATCCTTATATTTTTCCTCGGCTTCGTTTTGGTTACCCGATCTTATTAATACCTCTGCCTGGATTGAGCATGCACCATTCGCATTTTGGTTGATAAGTGTTATTAACCCGAATATGTTTGTCGAACTCGGAACACATCAGGGTTATTCTTATTTTGCATTTTGCCAAGCTGTTCAACAATTAGGATTTCCCACCCAATGTTATGCGATTGATACTTGGAAGGGCGATGAGCATTCAGGATTGTATGGAGAAGAAGTATTTCATAGCGTTAATACGTATAATAATCAAAAATATGCCAGTTTTTCTCAATTAATGCGCTCAACGTTTGATGACGCATTAGAATATTTCGTGGATAAATCAATTGATATTTTACATATTGATGGAAGACATTTTTATGAAGATATTAAACATGATTTTGAAGCATGGCTGCCAAAACTTTCTGATAAAGCTGTTGTGTTATTCCACGATACCAATGTAAAAGAAAGACATTTTGGTGTTTTTAAACTTTGGGAAGAGTTATACCTATTATATCCGCATTTCTTATTCATTCATGGGCATGGTTTGGGCGTGCTTGGGATAGGCAAATCGCAGTCACCTGAAATGCGAGCTCTTTTTGATGCAGCTAACAATGATGAACAAGTAGCATATATTCGCTTGATATATAGTCGTCTCGGTGCGGATTTGAATGATCGCTATAAATTAGGACAAACTGAATCCAATATGTCGACTGTTTCTAAAGAAATTATCGTTTTAAAAAATCAGTTAGAACAATTACAAGGAGTCTTAAAAAATAAAGAAGAAGAAAAAAAGCAAACAAAAATAGATTTAGAAATTAAAGATCAAGAAATGCAACAACTAAAAAATCAGTTATCCCTCATAGAAATTGTTTTAAAAGAAAAAAATATAACTATAGAAGAAAGAGAAGCATCTATTGCACATCTTTATCATGTCGTAACAAAAATGAGTTTGTCAAAATCTTGGCGCTGGACTTTGCCATTAAGAAAACTAAAGCAATTTTTTTCATCATCCCACAGCTTCGACAAATAATCGTCGAGAAAATCATTCATAACAAAAGGAGACACTTATGGATGTATTTTACGGACAGGTTAAAATTCTAGAAGCCGAGTATCAACGATGATCTTCATTATTTTCTTCTTGATTCTTTGATTGCATCTGCAACAGATGATTTTCTAATGCCAGCTCTTTTTGCTTGCTTTCTGACTTTACTTATTAAACCAGACAAGTTTTTGATTGATGGTTGAGATATTTTTTTCAGGATTACAACATCATTCTCTGCTACTGCAATGAACTGATCACCTGTATGTAATCCCATACTGAGACGGATTTCTTCAGGTATTACAATTTGACCTTTAGAGGACATTTTTGTGGTTGATAATGAGCTCATAGTTTATCTCCAAGTAGATTCATTGATCTTACTGGTAAGATTATAGCACATTAAAGCAGATGTTCCATGCCATGAAAGGCGTTGATCTATAGACTAGCAATCAACTTAATAATATATGTATTTATCATTATTCATCAGATAGTTACATGGCCGCACTCACCACCAACCGTTTCTTTTCTGCAACAACCTCTTGACAGCTAGCGAAAAATATCTTACCTATTGTTAAACACAATAATTCGGGAGTGGAAATGAAATACATAAAAAGTACAATTTATGCTCTATTGTTTGCTGCTGGTAGTCTTCACTCTAGCTTCGCTGCAACCGTTACTATCGATGGCACGATTCCTGGATTTGTCGAAACCTCTCGTGCGTTGCCAGGTTATGAATCGCAAACGCTGAAACCAATTGTATTTGAACATATTGTTTTATCCCAAGAAGCGAAAGATTTTTTAGCACAAGATATAAAGCCTGCTGCTAAAGCAACTTTAAAAGCAAATCGCACTTCTCTTCCTACACAAAAATTTGTTGGTATGAATGATGTGCCCGTGCTAGATCAAGGTCAACATGGTTCATGTGTTACATTTGCCGTCATTGGTGCAATTGATGCCGCAACAGCAGAGCTAAATCATAAAACAGGTGCTGATACGTACAGTGAATTATGCAGTTTAGAGTTAGGTTCTTCATTGGAAAAAGCAAGTATTTATGATTTAAAAACTAAATCATATGCTTACCCGAATGGGTGGGATGGATCATGGGGTTATCTCGTGTTAGACCAAGTTAAGAAATATGGTTTGATTACCACACAATACCAAAAAACTGATGGCTGCTCGAATGTGTTTACTTATCCCATATCAGTTGAAGAAGATCGTGGTAATCCAATAGATGCAGAAAACTACACCAAACACAGCCAAAAAATTATGCCGCCTGTTTCGTACAAAACATTGTTAAATGTTGATGATGCATTTTCACCGCGTGCCAATATGGACGATGTGTTAACAAAAGTAAAATCGGCGCTTGCTAATGGCCATCGCGTTACATTCGGCACATTGGTTGATGTTAATCGAGGTCACAATGGTGCATTAGGTACTTACAAAGCCCCATATGACACGTGGATGTTAACCGCAAACATTGCATCTGATGCAAGAAATAATCAAATCAATGCAGGTCACGAGATGATTATTATCGGATACGATGATAATGCAGAAGTAGGCGGTCACAAAGGTGTGTTAACGTTGCGTAATTCTTGGGGCGATAGCCCAGGCGTTGGGGATCATGGAAATTATTACATGACTTATGATCACTTCACAAAATTAGCTATGGAAGCTCAGGAAATTATTCCAAACGGATAAAAAAATATTATTGCAAAACGGGAGAAAAAATATGTTTAGTAAAAAGCCTGAAAATAATAATCATGAAAATAATGATATTAAACAATGCGAAAAATCATTAAAATTTTTTCAAGCAATTGCAGATGAAAAATGTAGAGAAATGGGTGGTGATCTGATCCAGGGATATGGGAATTTGACTAAGTCTTTGCATGGAAATAAAGATGATCCGCATGGATATGAAAATTGTCGACAAGCTTCAAAAGAAGCAATGGAAGAAGCAGAAAGATGTTTAAAGATGGTGAGGAAATAAGTACGACATCCTACTGAATGCGCAAAGCGCATGAAGGATCTTCTAATGGATGCCATCATACTACAAGAAAATCCTTCGCCGCTCAGGATGACAGAGAAAATACGCGGGGTTTTAACTAGAATTTTCGCGAACCGACAACAACCAAAATCACGCCGGCGGCTAATACTAATCCACTATAAAGGGGCGAAATAAATACTGTGTTTTCTTGCTGATCAGTGATTTTGACCGTACCTATCTCAGCAATTTTTTCTTCCGTCGTATAAGAAAAATATTTAGATGCAAAACCAGCAATTCCTAAAATAATTAAAAGAATTCCAACGATTGTGACAAGCGATTTCATTTTTAGCCTCCATGCTATGATTAACAATAAACGCGTTCTGGTTAAGCAATTAAGCAAGACTGTTGTCATGCC
>AMFJ01034743.1_pt1 | contig 12006 bp, 10 predicted proteins | sample 427208 | NCBI WGS metagenome assembly AMFJ01 (sample SAMN02954298, study PRJNA114691) | groundwater metagenome | biome: aquatic; feature: subsurface aquifer; material: sediment; isolation source: subsurface aquifer sediment | place: USA: Rifle, CO | collected 2008-08
TCATCAAGGAAACTCCATTTGAAACCGAATTTTTTATTTAAATCCAATGTGGTTTCAATAAGTTTTGTTTCAATTAACACTTGAGGTGTAGGTAAGTCCAATCTTTTTACAACGTTCATAATAGGTTCAAAAGAGGATGGTACGTCAGTAATAATCAAGAGATTTGCTCTATCGTCAACTTTGACAGATCCTCTTTCAGAAAGCATTGATTGAACAACAGGCTGAACCTGTGAAGCTTTGGCAAAATCCAAAGGAATCACTTCTGTTTTTAATGGTTCCTGTGCGATTCTGTCTCTGGTTAACACTTTAATCACATTGCCTTCTTTAACGTATGCAAAATCATTCATTTCCAGAATTATTTTTAAAGCTTTTTCCCATGGAACATTTGATAATTTTACGGTTACGCTGCCTTGAACATCGGGAGAAGCAACAATATTTATTCCTGTTTTGTGAGCAAAGATGCGCAGCACATTTCTGACATCTGCATCTTTGAAGTCAAAAGAAACCAAGCCTGAGCTGTCACCCTCTACAGCGCTTGTATCCTCGATTTCCTGAGAAAACAAATTTTGTCCCCCAAGAAATAAAAATAATAAAATACCCAGAAAATAGGACAGTTTTTTCATAAATTCTCCTTCCATTTTCAATTTCATGTGAATTATTTAATTAATACAAAAAAAAATTAAGTTGTTGCATTTTCAATCATTAAAGACAAAATGTCCAGTTTAATAGATAATAAATCGCCTTTTTTGTTGATTGATAAATCATCTGCTTTTCTAAATATTGATGTGTCTTCAATTCTATTTAGAAAACTTCCAAAATCATGATATTTGCAATCAAGATTCAAAGTAATCATTTTTTCAACATATATTATATTATCTTTAAAAACTGATTTTGAACTGTCAGCAACAACAGAAGTTCTGTCGCTTAGTACTTTTACTTCATATTCATTAGCCATGTCTCTAATGGTATCTCTGAAATAATCAAATTCAGTGGATGTTACCAATGCTTTTTTATATTGGGCAATTTTATTATTTACGAGTTCGGTCTCTTTTAAAACCTGATCTTTTTTTGCTGCGATTGCTTTGTTTTTCTTTATTTCATCAAGCATTGTATTCATCTTTTCTGAAATACGATTCTTTTCAAGGATGGATGGATTTATTAAAACAATAAAAGTTCCTGCATAAATTCCAATAATTAATATGCATACTAAGGATATAATTTGAATTTCATCTTTTTTCAACTTTGCACGCTTTCTTCAAGAGAATTCTTTAAATACAACATTAAATTGGTTACATAGCTATTTCCTCTCAATTGGAGTCCGCCACTTTCTATTTCATGAATTAATGTACTAAAAATAGAATGTTTTTTCAAATTTTTAATATATACTGAAACTTTTGATTGCTGATCTTCTGTAACTTCAACTCCTATGGTTAAAATAATTGAAGGAACTTTTTCTTTGACTAATCCGGTTTTGGTTTTTTTCTTGATTTCAAAATCACCTTTTCCGATTTTAAGTGATGTGAAAATCATTTCATCAGGAATTTCATCGCTTAAAATATTCAATATTTGAGACCAGTTTTTCTTTTGGTTTACAAACAAATCAAATTGAGATGAGATTTTTTTTAATTTTTCCAGTTCAGTTTCAACGTTTTGAACCTCAGTCACTATGGGTGTCAATTTAGTTAAAGTCCCTTGATTTTCCTGCATTTGATTAGATAGTTCTTTTAAAGGTCCTTTAATTCCAATAAAATAATAAATTAAAATAATCAGATAGATTGCTCCAAATGAAGATCCTCCTATCACTAAACCTTTCTGTACTTTCGTAAGAGGTTTTCGTGAAGATCTCCCTCCGGAAATTTGCGCAAGCGCAGCTTCATCCAATAGATTTAATTTAATCATTATATTTCACCTTCCCCAAGTCCGATTCCGAGAGCAATAGTCAATAAAGGAGAATTTGATTGTAAAAGTTCCTTATCCTGAATACTCTCAAAATCAATGGATCTAAGAGTATTCCATATCAAGACATTTCTATTTAGCGATGTTTTTAGAAAATCGGTAATTCCTCTTATTTGCGCTCCGCCCCCTGAAATATAAACCTTGGATATACGGCTGCCTGAGGAACCTTCAAAGAATTCAAAAGATTGCAGAATTCCGGTACTCAACGGTTTAAGCGCTTCTTCAAGTATGCCTAGAACCTCAGCATCACCTCGTATTTTTTTAGCTTCAGCATCATCAAAACCAATATTTAATTGACTGGCTATTGTTTCAGAGAATGGAATGCCCCCATAATCAAGTTCTCTGCATAAAGAGGGAAAACCTTTATGAATAATAGATAAATTTGTTCTTGCTGCCCCGATATTAACCAGAGCATAGGATTCATCTTCCTCTTTTGTTTTGCCCCATTCAAAAGCATTTGCCAAAGCGATTACATCAACATCAATCTTGGAGCAAATCAATCCGGCTCCGGTAATTATCTCTGTTGTTTTTGCTACTTCTTTTTTTGGAGCTATGGCTACGACAACTTTCATTTTTCCCTGAGGTACTTCAACTCCGGGGAGGATTTGACAATCATAGTAGGCTTCTTCAAGTTTAAAAGGAAGTCTCAAATCGGGCTGATTTTTAAGCGAGCCTTTTAAATCCTTTGCTGCTATTTTGGGAAGGTCCATAAAACGAACTACAACAGGCTTGCCGGAAATTGATATATGTGCTGTAGTTTCATTAATTTTCATATCAAGCAGCGATTTTTTTATTATCTTAGAAATTTCTTTGCTGGCAAATCTTCTTCCGCTTGAAACTAAATTCAGTATTTTAAAATTATGAAGTTTGGCTTGATTTTTTTTTACGGAAATATCAATTATCTTTACGTACTGAGTACCCAGATCAATGATTAATTTTCGTTCCTTGGTTTTAGCTTTGCCTTTTAAACCAAACATTTTATTTTGTCATCCCTTAGTAAAAATCTTACTTAAATACATTATGTGATAAAATATCAAATCTTTCCAAATGCCGTCAACATGCAATTGAAATTATTTTACACTTACAAGATCAGCAGAATGTATGCCATAATTAAATAAATAACCGAAAAAAAACTTATTGATTTATTTTTCCTATATTTAAAGGAGTTAAAGACTTTATTAAATAATAATATTCAAAAAGAAAAAATGTCAATCGTATGTAAATATGTACATATTTGAACAAATCTTGACATAAGAATAAATTTCTTTGAGTTATTAATTCCGGTATTTAAATTATTTATTTGCACATCATGCAAAATCCTTATTGTCTAAGAAGCTTAGATGATTGTATCCGGTTTGCTTTATTTCATATAATTCAGTTTAAAAAACTATGTACTAGGTTTCTAATTGTTGATATATTAAAGTTGAAGAATATTATTTGGGAGGAAATTCAACTTGGATGACGCAGAGTTAAAAAAAACTTGGGAAGATTATATCAGAACCAAAGATCAGGAATTGAAAAATACTCTTATAATTTATTATCTTCCTCTGGTTAAATCCACTGCTAACAGAATTGCGTATGGTTTGCCAAGCCATGTCAACAAAAATGATCTTATTTCATCCGGAATATTTGGCCTTATTTCCTCGATAGAAAAATATAATCTGGATTCCGGAACTAAATTTAAAAGTTTTGCCAGCATGAGAATTCATGGCTCCATGCTGGATGAACTAAGAAATATGGATTGGGTTCCACGGTCGGTCAGAGCAAGAGCAAAAAAACTTCAAACTGCATATAATGCTATTCAGCAGGAAAAGGGCAGGTTTGCCACAGATGCTGAAATTGCGGACTTCTTAGGTATTTCTTTAGATGAGCTGAATGATTTTGTCAGTTCAACGAGAATAATTAATGTAGTATCTCTCGATGCAAAAATATTTAATCCGGACAGTAATTCCACGGCAACTTATTCCGATTTTATTGAAGATAAATCAAAAAAACTTCCTATTGATAATATGTTTAAACAGGAAAAAAAGACTCTTCTTATAAAAGCTATTGAAGATCTTTCCCAGCAGGAAAAAATTGTTCTTACCCTTTATTATTTTGAAGAGCTTACTTTGAAAGAAATCGGGGAGGTAATCAGCGTTTCGGAATCCAGAGTTTCTCAGATACATTCAAAAGCCCTTTTTCGCCTTCGAGCCCGTCTTTCTTTATCGGAGGTAAAAGACTATGCGTCCAATTGAAGTTATTCACTCCATTGAGCGTCAGGAATTGGCAAAAGAGCTGCAAACTCAGCATGACACAGATCCTTTCAAATCCACAGGGGACTTAAATGTAAAAAAAATTCATGACAATCATGTTCTTGAAAATACCTCTGCTCCGGAATCAGAAAAAAAAGATGCGATTAATCCTGATGAAAAAAATAATAATCCCAAGCAGAATTCTTCAAGGAAATCAAAAGACAAATCCGATAAAGATGAAGATGAGCCTCATAAAGCAATTGAACCGGATAAAGGAAATGTCTTAGACATTATTGCATAATGAATGCAGAAAATATTCAAAATACTCTTAATACCGTCGCATTATTTACAGCTAATCAAATTACTTCTTTGTTAAAAAATCTGAAAGAATCACAAATAGTTCAGATACAGGTTATGGATAAACTGGCAAATGATGAGTACCTGCTTTTCTTTAAAGGCAATTCGTTTAATGCAAAGTCAGCAATTCCTTTAAATAAGGGCCAGACAATTCTGGCTAAAATCCAATCTCTGGAGCCAAATATTGTGCTTAATATGATTCCAATGAAGGACGTGAAACAAAATGACAGTGTTTATTCTTATTTTAAAAATCAACTTACAAATATCAATATTCTCCCAAGCGATAAGAATATTAATATAGCAAAAGCATTTTTCAGTGAGCAGATTCCTCTTAAAATTGAGACTTTTAATAAGTTCTCAAATGAAATAAATAAGCTGGATCTCTCAGAATATCCTAATATACAAACTGCTGCCAAATTATTCAAAAATAATATTCCATTAACTTTGAATTTAGTTGAAGAATTCTCAAAAAATTTATCTGAAACCAATGTTGCAAATCTTTCGGGGCAAGAGCAAATAAGGAATATTAATTCTTTATACTCCAAATTGCCTTTACCTCTTCAGGAACAATCAAAAACAATTTTAGGATCTTTTGAACAGGTGGTGGAGAATATCTCGGTAAATCAAAACAGCTCTCCGAAAGAATTATTCAAAGCATTGACTGATTCAATATATTTTTCGGGTAACTCGTATGAGAAAAATTTTCTTTCAAGTCTTGCAAATACATTTTTAAATAAGGAGGCGTTTGTTGAAAATACCCCTAAAATAGTTGAAAAACTTGATGTGATTTTACAGGCCTTAAAAAGCCTGCCTCAACAAACTCCGGCAAAAAGTGACATAATTAATAATTTTGCCTCCATGATTGAATCCACAAAAGATTATTTCAGTGAACTTAAAAATGAATTGACGAAAGTTTTTTCTGAAGTTGATAAAGCAGTTCTTGGTTCATCTGAAAAAACACCTGTTTTTCAGCCCTCAAATAATACTCTTATAAATTTGATTCATTCATTTGATAAACTGATTTATGAAATCAAATTAAATCCTGATGTTATTAAATTAATGGAAGAAATTAATTCCAATCAAAATAGTTCGGCGGTAAGTACAGGTAAGATTTCAGATGAGATTCAAAATGTTTTTTCAAATTTTTTCAGTAACAAAAATTTATCCTTCAAAGAAACTTTTGTTGAAGGAAATGTTTTTAATTCAATTATTAATAAACCGGAAATTGAAGCCAAAATAAAAGCGAATCAATTTTCGGAAACTAAAGAAGCTTTAACGTCAATTAATTTGCCGAATAATCTCAAGCAATTTGTTTATAGTCTAAAAGAACTTATTGCAAATCAACAAAATGAGGTCGCATCTAAAGACAGTGCTCAATCTAATTTGAATAATAATCTTCAGAAAGAACTTGATAATCTTCTTAATAACATTCAAAAAGAGCAATTTAACAGACTAAGTGACAGTTCAATGGAGAAAATGATACCTATAAATTTATTATTTTCCAATGAAAACGAAAGTAAAGATATTGAATTGTTTTTCAAAAAGCAAACATCGGATACTTCAAAAGGAACCAAGCAGGATTCTTACAGTGTGTTTTTTTCAATGAATTTATCAAGCCTGGGATATTTTGAAGTTAGTGTTTTGGAAAAAAATAAAGCATTGGATATAACTTTCTTTTCATCCAATAAGACTATAAGAAAGTTTTTCGATACGAATAAAAATGAACTTAATAAAAAGCTCGAAGAGATTTCTCCTATTGCTAATGTAAGAATAAATGTTGCAGAACCAAAAGATAATAGTAATTTGAGAAACGAATCTGCTAAAATAACAGGTGATTTTTTTCAGAAAAGTTTTATAGATATACTTTCTTAAAAAAATATGAAAAATAAAGAAATAAAAAAAGCTGTAGCAATTAAATATGAGCAGGCAAAACATAGTGCCCCTGTTATCTCTGCCAAAGGATATGGTTCTATAGCAGAGAAAATTATCCAGATAGCAAAAGAAAACGGAATTACCATTCATGAAGACGCGGATATGGTTGAAGTACTTTCAAGGCTAAACGTCGGAGATGAAATACCAGAGTATTTGTATAAAGCTATTGCTGAAATATTAGCCTTTGTATATAAATTAAATAAAAAATTCCCCGGATGAGCAATTTATAAAAAAATTATGAAAAAATATATCCCGAATTTTGTACGAATCGCAAATATTCGGGAATTTAATATGCAGATTAGGATTATTTTATGCTTTCAAGATATTTGGAATTACTTTCAGAGGTTACTAAAGCGCTTACAACCACTATTGATTTGGAAGAAACTCTTGCGAAAATTCTCGTTTCATTCAGTCACTTTCTCGGAATGAACCGCTGTACCATAACGCTTTTGGATGAAAACACTCAAGTTGCTAAAATTAAAGCTTCTGTAGGGCTTACAAAGAAAGAAATTGATCGCGGAATATACAGGCTTGGAGAAGGTATAACAGGTTATGTATTGCAAAGCGGAGAGCCAATAGTTATTCCATTAATCTCTAAAGATTTCAGGTTTCTGAATAAAACTAAATCACGAAAAACCACAGATGAACTTTCTTTTTTTTGTGTACCCATAAAGCAGAAGGATAAGGTAATAGGGGCTTTGAGTTCGGATCGGAATTACGAGCAGGGACATTTCCTGCAAAATGATCTTCAAGTGCTGGAAATTACTACTTCTATAGTTTCTCATATATTATTCATGTATGATCTAAGGGATTTGGACAGAAAACGATTGATTGAGGAAAATAACAGCCTCAGAACCGAATTGCAGCACAAATTTCAATTTTCCGAAATAATAGGACATTCCGACAAAATGGTAGCGGTCTTTAAACTTTTAACGCAGGTTACAAAAAGCAATGCTACGGTTATGATTAGAGGTGAAAGCGGAACGGGAAAAGAACTGATTGCCAATGCCATACATTACAACAGTGTCAGGTCGGACAAACCTTTTATCAAAGTTAATTGTTCTGCAATTCCTGAATCTCTTTTAGAATCAGAACTCTTCGGTTATGATAAAGGTGCTTTTACCGGGGCTAATGCTTCCAAGCCCGGAAAGTTTGAATTAGCGCAAGGAGGGACTATATTTCTGGATGAAATCGGTGATTTTGCAATGCCGACTCAGGTCAAGTTACTGCGGGTGCTTCAAGCCAGAGAAGTTGGAAGATTAGGGGCTATTGAAGACATAAAGCTGGATGTCAGAGTAATTGTAGCCACCAACAGAAATTTGGAAGAGGATATGAAATCAGGAAAATTTCGCGAGGATTTATATTACAGGGTAAATGTTTTTCCGGTATTTTTACCGCCGCTTAGAGAAAGGAAAACAGATATTTTGTTACTGGCAGAACATTTTCTGGGTAAATATTCAAAAGAAAATAATAAAAAAATTACCAGAATAACCACCCCTGCAATCAATATGCTTATGAGCTATCATTGGCCGGGAAATGTCAGGGAGCTTGAAAATTGTATTGAACGCGCAGTTTTAGTTTGTGAAGATAATGCGCTTAAAGGCAATGACCTTCCTCCTTCCCTGCAATTTAATGAAACGAAAAATGTGAAAAAATCCGGAAACATGATGCAGGCGATTCATAATCTTGAACAGGAGATGATTATCGAATCTTTAAAAAGAAACCATGGCAGTCAGCGAAAAACATCTTTGGAATTAGGCATCACAGAAAGAATTCTCGGGTATAAAATACAAAAATATAATATTGTTCCCAAATTTTATACAGACAGATAATTGAAGCGTTTTAATAAGAAAGCTTATTCTTTCCGGTTCTTTTAGAATTATAAAGCAGCTGATCCGAAAGCTGAATTAAATCATTGGCATTATAAACATCTTTTGAATCAATGGAGGATAAACCCCCGCTTAAGGTAACTTTGTATTTTTCATCTTTATGGTTAAAAACCAGCTTTGCACAAGCATCAATAACTTTCTGGCAGGAATTTATTGCGTATTGGTTTTTCTGATTGGTAAAAAGTGCTGTGAATTCTTCTCCTCCATACCTTGCAATAATAACATCCGAGTCAAAAGTGTCATTCAAATGTTTTGCGATTTTATTAAGTACATAGTCGCCTTCAAGATGACCATAGGAATCATTGATGTGCTTGAAATTATCGATATCAAATATAGCCAGACACAGATTTATTTTTTCTTTTTTTGATTTAGTGAAAAGTTGATTTAGTTTTTGAATGAAGAAACGATGATTGTAAAGATCTGTCAGTTCATCGTGGGTAGAAAGAAACTCCAGTCTTTTATTGGCAAACAGTAATTCATCATTAAGTTTTTTTAATCGGAGTAAAACCCTTATTCGTGCGATAAATTCCATATCATTAAAAGGTTTTACAATATAATCATCAGCCCCTGAATCCAATCCTTTTACCATGCTTTCAATATCTTCACGGGCAGTAAGCAGCAAAATGGGGAAATAAAAATTTTTATCTTGTTTTATTTCCCTGCATACCTGGTACCCGTCTTTTTTAGGCATTTTAAGGTCAACAACTACAGCGTGCGGTTTTTGATTAAAAGTTTCTGTTACAGCCTTTTCTCCGTCGTTGACTTGAATTACTTTATATCCGCTTTTTTCAAGTACAAAAGAAGTAACCTTAAGAGCCGTGGGAGAGTCATCTGCTATTAAAATTGTTTCCCCTTGAAAATGTGAATCTTGATCGCGGTTACTCATTAAACCCTTTTTTTTATGTCATGATTGTATTTAAGAAATAAATATTCTTTTATTATCGTATTTTAGTTTTTAATTTATTGGCATAGGGATGATTCTCCGGAATATTTTGCTTTAACCGTTGCCAAATATTTTGTGCTTTTATCGGATTTGCCTCTTCGACAACGTAGCCGGCTCTATACATAGTTTTAGCAAGGTTATCGATTATTAATTTATATTCATCCTGTAAAACGGAAAAGTATTTATTATCTGGGAAGTTTTTTACAAGGTTTTCAAGCTGATTCATGGTTTCTTTGAGATTCCCGTCACACATGCTTTTTAGCATCTTTTGATATTCTATTTGTTCGGTTATTACATTAGCTGATTTTAATTTATTGAATTGTTCTTTAGCTTTAATTGATAAAGGATGGTTTGGGCCTAGAAGTGTGATTATATCGTTGATGTTTGTCATTGCATCGATTGACTGATTCTTGGAAATATATATATCGACATTATTTGAAAGATTATTATATTTTTCAATGTTTGCTTTAAGCTGACTTAATTTTGATACATCAGCATCCAAAACGATTGTTTCATTTATTTTATTTAAAGCGTTTGAAAAATCACCTTTATTATAAAGTTCAGATATTTCCGATAAAGCTTTATCAACTTTTTCGGTGTTTAAAATCTTATTTCTTAAATCATCGACTTCTTTTTTAACATCGGGGTCATTTATTTCATCGAGAACAGACTTAGATTTTTGGATTTGGCCATTTTTCAGGTAATCTTTTGCCAATGATAATTTTTGCAGACTTTCTTGAGAACTGCTTAGTTTTTCTATCTTTAAATTTAAGGTTTTTGCTTCTATGTTATTTGGATCTGTTATGAGTAAATCGTTTATTAAAGTTTTTGCCTGCTCGAAACTTCCAATATCAATAAGTTGAGAGATATAATCTATTTTTGATTTTTGTATGGACTTTGATTGCCACGATTTCAAAAGCGTATTCACTTCCGCATTTTCAGGGGCAATCTGTGCGGCTTCCTGAATTTTCTCGATAGCTTCTTCCAGCTTACCTTTAGCGGCAAGGTTTTGTGCCTGGAATAAAATATCGTTTACCAATTTTTTGTTTTCCAGAGTTGACACTTCCTTTAATTGTGCCGTTTGCGAGGTATTTGGAACTTGAAGAGGAGTCGCTTTCTGGGCGTTTTTAAAGACGATTAAACCGGCAATAATTACTATGAAAACCCCCGCAATTGCTAATAATTTCCCTGAAGATATCCCTTGTGTTTTCGATGAAATGTTAAATTTTAAAGTAAGTTCACCGACTTGAACTATATCTCCATTTTTTAGAACAGTTGGGGAAGAAATTTTCTTTTTGCCTACAAGGGTCCCGTATTTACTTCCTGAATCTTCAATGTAAAAATTTTTATTTTCATATTTTATTATAAAATGGTTTCGGGACACCCCCTGAAAGTTCAGCTTTAAACCTGAATCTTCGCTTCGGCCTGCAGTCATTGTCGGAGATGTAATAAAAAATTCACTTCCATGGTCTTCTTTTGAAATAACTTCAAACTTAGCACCCAATGCGAGCATTTCCATATCAGGACTGTCACCCATTTTTGTTTCTTCCATGCTGCCTAAAACCGTTGCTTCTTCATCAGATAAATTTTGAGGTGCGGCAGCCTGAATTGTTTTGTCGGCATCCGATTCGTTTGCGGATTGTGCATTAAATGTTTTTTCTTCTTCTTTGGATTTATTTTCAGAATCATCAGATTGATTATTACTCATAGCTCACCTCACTTGTTATATATATTAGTCCTGCAAACGGCAACCGGCTTAGCCGTGTACTTTGTTTAATTGTAATTTCTAATTTCGAATTTACTCTTATATTGTTTGTAATATTTTAAGGCATATTGATGTCTTGGATCATCGGGATCAGGAATATAATTAACTATTTTTTTTGCGGCAGAATAAATAAGTTCAATTTGTTTTAATCTTATACCTTTCTCAAGCTGAAACTTAAGATCCGCATACATGTCATCCAGCAATTGATTTGCTGCTTTGAAATCATCTATTACTTTAAGCCGGAATTGGTCATCGGCCTGGAAATCATATAGATTAAGCAGCATGGCGGCTTTCTGGAACTCCTTAAGAGAAAGATAGAGGTTGCTTTCTTTTATGTTTCTTTTTTCGACAAGTGCCTGGGCATTTTTGAAAATCGACCTGACTTCCGCATTAACATCTTCGGGTTTGGCAAGCTTTCTTTCCCAGGGAATTAATTGGAAAGATTCGATTATTTTCTTGAAAGTAGAATTGTAAATATTGAAATTCTCTTCAGATGCAAAACAAACAAGTAAAAATCTTCTCCCTTGATCAATAAAAAATGCTTCTATGGCTTTCATTTGTTTTCCCCCGATTGTAAAGGAAGGCGTTTCACATATGAAGCCTTTATGACCTGCAATATCGGCCATTTTCTTTATGATATAATTAGTTCCATGAGGTAATACTCTGGGAAATTCCTTGGAATTGGTTTGAACAAGGTCTTTGACTGAAAGATTAGAAGGGACACCGTCTAAAGTATCCACAATAAAAATAACATCCTGTTCATTAAACTTTGTGCCGAAAAACAAAACCGTGCTTTCAAAGAAAGTATATCCGAATGAGTTGGAATTGTATTTGTCCAGACGTTTCCACCCGAGCGGATGTTGGAACTTACAGCCTACATCAGCCATTACATATTGTTGGGAACAATTTAAATCCGGTTTTGAGAGATCT
>AMFJ01024326.1_pt1 | contig 12005 bp, 11 predicted proteins | sample 427208 | NCBI WGS metagenome assembly AMFJ01 (sample SAMN02954298, study PRJNA114691) | groundwater metagenome | biome: aquatic; feature: subsurface aquifer; material: sediment; isolation source: subsurface aquifer sediment | place: USA: Rifle, CO | collected 2008-08
TCAAAAGTGGCTCCACTATTATTGATGGTGGCATTGAAAAGGTGGGCGAGAATGTTTTGGGAGATGTCGATTTTGGCTCAACAGAGGGTCTTCCTGGTTTAATAACGCCTGTACCAGGTGGAGTTGGACCACTGACGATTGCATGTCTTTTGGAAAACACCTTCCTCGCACTTAAGGCTCAACAAAAGGAAGAACAGGATTGATTTTGCTTATAATATGTGATAGTATGGAAACAACCAACTCAGTTGTTTTTTTTGTTAAGAAAGTTACTTTATGGAATTAAAATTTTTTCAGAATATGAACGGGCCATATTTTCTGACAAAAAATTTCTTCCTCATTTCATACCGGAAAAATTTTTTGAGAAAATTCAGACCCTAGGATATTCTGAAAAAATTTTAATTCCATATTAGCAACTAATACTTTTATTTTTGTGCTTTTGTACTTATGTATAATTTTGTAATTTTGTAGAGCTATGAAATACGAACCAAAGAATATAGAAAAGAAGTGGCAGGATAGATGGATTGACCAATCTGATTTATCCGAAGTTGATAATAGTGATAGTGATAAATCGAAATTTTATTGTTTGGATATGTTTCCGTATCCATCCGGAGCGGGGTTGCATGTCGGTCATGTGGAAAATTATACTGCGACTGATATTTATTCTCGCTTCAAAAGATTCAATGGTTTCAATGTTTTTCATCCGATAGGTTGGGATGCTTTTGGTCTTCCGGCTGAAAATTTTGCCATCAAAAATGGAACCCATCCTGACATAACCACGCATCAAAATATTCAAAATTTTACCAAGCAGATCAAGAGTCTTGGGATGTCCTACGACTGGTCACGCGAAATAGATACTTCAAGTCCTGAATATTATAAGTGGACCCAATGGTTTTTCTTATTTTTATATAAAAACGGTCTAGCCTACAAGAAAAAAGCTAAAGTGAATTGGTGTGACAGTTGTATGACGGTTCTTGCCAATGAACAGGTTGAGGATGGCGCTTGCGAGCGGTGCAAAAACCAAGTGGTTCAGAAAGATTTGGAGCAATGGTTTTTCAAAATCACAGATTTCATTGAAGATCAGAAAACTGAAAACGGAGAAACTGTCAAAGGTCTTATCAGTGGATTGGATGGAATTGATTGGCCATCTTCTACTAAAATTGCACAGAAAAATTGGATTGGAAGAAGTGAGGGAGTGGAATTCGAATTACGAATCAAGAATCATGAATCAAGTGTCAAGGTTTATACGACAAGAATCGATACGGCTTTTGGAATCACGTACGTCGTGCTTTCTCCTGAGCATAAATTGATTCAAGAATTGAGAGACTCCGTTTCTAATTGGGATGAGATAACTGCATATCTGGAACAGGCCAAAAAGAAAACAGATCTTGAGAGGATGGAGGCAAAAATAAAAACGGGCGTTGAGATGAGAGGTGTCAAGGTCATCAATCCTTTTAATGATAAAGAAGTTCCTCTTTTCATTGGTGACTACGTGCTTAGTCAATATGGAACAGGCGCAGTGATGGCGGTGCCTGCACATGATGAAAGAGACTGGGAATTTGCCAAGAAATATGACCTTGAAATTATTGAGGTTGTTGGTGGTGGTGGAGATGTTGCAAAAGAGGCATTCACTGAAGACGGAACTTTGCTAAATTCTGCTGGATATTCCGAACTTAATTCTTTGCAAGCACGGGAAAAGATGGCGGCTTGGCTGGAAGAAAAAGGTGTTGGAAAAAGGAAAATAAATTATCGTTTAAGAGATTGGTTGGTTTCTCGTCAGCGTTATTGGGGAAGTCCAATCCCAATTATTTATTGCGAACACTGCGGGGAGGTTCCGGTTCCTGAAAAAGATTTGCCGGTAATGCTTCCGACCGACGTTGATTTCAAGCCGACAGGAGAATCTCCATTGATAGGATCAAAAACTTTTCATGATGTGACTTGCCCAAGATGCGGCGCCAAAGCTCGCAGGGAATCCGATACCATGGATACTTTCGTGTGTTCATCTTGGTACTATCTTCGTTTTGCTGATCCCAAAAATCAGGAAGAATTTGCATCCAAGCAGAGTTTGGAAAAATGGCTTCCGGTTGATTTGTACATGGGAGGGGCAGAGCACACAGTGCTGCATCTTTTGTATGCCAGATTTTTCACCAAGGCGCTTAATAAGTTTGGTTACATAGGTTTCGACGAACCATTTTTAAAGCTTCGTCATCAGGGGATGATATTGGCTGAGGATGGTCGCAAGATGTCAAAATCATTAGGGAATGTTGTCAATCCTGATGATATTGTCAGTGAGTTCGGCGCAGATGCCCTGAGACTCTATGAGATGTTCATGGGACCCCTTGAGGAAATGAAAGCTTGGAATTCAAAAAATATTATCGGACTCAAGAGATTTTTAGATAGGGTTTATAAGATGCAGGAACGAATTGTAAATCATGAATCAGCAATTAAGAATAAAAAAATTGATTTTTTAATGCATAAAACCATTAAAAAAATTACGGATGATATAGAGAATTTTAGTTTCAATACTGCAATTTCTCAGATGATGATATTGGTAAAAGCCCTGGAAAAAGAACAAGAAATTTCCATGATTCATTATTCATGCTTCTTGATTCTTTTGAGCCCTTTTGCTCCTCATGTTGCCGAAGAATTATGGGAAAAACTTGGACACAAAGAATCAATCTTCTTGCAATCTTGGCCTGAGGCTGATTCCAATTTTCTGAAGGAGGAAGAAATTGAAATGGTCATTCAGGTCAATGGACGCGTGCGCGAGCGTCTAATGGTGGCTGCGGATGTTACTGAGGACGAGATAAAAGAAACTGCACTTGAAAATGAAAAAGTGAAAATTTTTACTGACGGAAAAGAAATTAAGAAAATTATTTTTGTCCCAGGGAAGCTGGTCAACATAGTTGTTATGTAACTGTAACATACAGCATATAACATGTAATATGCAACAAAATACTAAATACTAAATACTAAATACTAAATACTAAATACAGATGCAATTGGTGATACTCGCAGCTGGCAGGGGAATGCGCATGAAAGATTTGACCGACAATGCTCCCAAGCCGATGCTACAAATAAATGGGAAACCCATTTTAGCTTATAAGCTTGAAGCGCTTCCAGAAGAAATAGACGAAATTATTTTCGTCATCGGATACTTGGGAAATCAGATCCAGCAGTATTTCGGGGATTTTTATGCTGGCAAGAAAATTTCTTATGTGGTTCAGGATGATCTGAATGGAACTGGCGGGGCTGTGCATTTGGTGAAAAATTTTATCGAAGATGATTTTTTGGTGATGTTGGGAGATGATTTATATATGAAAAATGATATCAGCAAGCTTTTGAAATGTGAGCTGGGAATATTGGCATTGGAAGTGTCCGACCCAACAAGGTTTGGAATAATATATTTGGATGCAAACGGCAATTTAGCAGAAATAGTTGAAAAGCCTGAAATTGCAGGTCCAGCTTTGGCCAATATCGGACTTTATAAATTGAACAAAAAGTTTTTTGATTATCCTTTAGTTGCAATAAGCGAGCGAGAATATGGCTTGCCTCAGACCATGGTTTCGATGGCTAAGGATTTTACAATCAGGATTGAAAAATCCAGTGGTTGGTTTCCGATCGGAAATCCGGATGATTTAGAAAGAGCGAAGGATCTCATCCAGGACTTCATATAAACATATAAACATCTAAGCATATAAACATATAAACTAGCGGATTTTGTATCCCATGTTTCAGTGATTATATGATTGAATGATTGAATGATTGAATGATGCGCAAAAAAATTGTCACAATTGGTGGAGGAACCGGGAGCTTCATGCTCTTATCCGGACTCAAGAATCATGGCGCAGATATCTCTGCGATTGTGTCTATGGCTGATGACGGCGGATCTACCGGTGTTCTTCGAGATGAACTCGGCGTTCTTCCGCCAGGAGATGTGCGCCAGTGCTTGGTGGCGCTTAGTGATTCATCCGAAATGCTTCGCAAGCTCATGAACTACAGATTCGAAGAGGGTGGACTCAAGGGTCACAGCTTCGGAAATCTTTTTCTTTCGGCTTTGGAAAAAACGACCGGAAGTTTTCAACAAGGCGTCAAGGAGGCAGAAAAGATATTAAACATCAAGGGTCAAGTGATACCTGTAACCAATCAGGACGCAAGACTTTTCATGGATCTTAACAATGGAAAGACGCTGAAGGGGGAGATTGAAATTTTAGCCAGCACCGAAATTAAAAAGCATGGCATAAGAAAAATATACTACAAGCCATTGGTTAGGGCTAACCCAGAAGCTGTTAAGAAAATATTGGAAGCCGACATGGTTGTTATCGGCCCTGGAAATCATTATTGCAGCATCATTCCGAATCTGATGATAAAGGAAATCGCTGATGCTCTCAGAAAAACAAAAGCCAAAGTCGTGTATAATTGCAACCTGACAAACAAGCCTGGACAGACGGATGACTTTGATTTGGACAGATATATCGAAGAGATAAACAAATTTATCGGCAAGGATGGCATTGATTTTGTAACTTTCAATACGAAAAAACCAACAGAAAACGTGTTGGAGAAATATGAAAAACAAAAAGAGTTGATGATAGCATTTGATGCTGACAGGAAGCGGCGGAAATATAAGGTAGTCAGGGCGGATATTTTGAGCATGAAAAAACATCAGCACAGCAAGACTGACAAGATTGCTCATCTGCGGACATTTATCCGTCATGATAGTGATAAATTGGCCAAAGTGTTGATGATGATTTTGGAGTTAGGTGAATATGAAGCTATAATAAAGGAAATCATTTAAACCTACAAACATACAAACAATATACAAAATTACAAAATTACAAAACCATTATGTGTTAGAATTTTGTATTTTTATAATTTTGTAACAATTTTGTAATTATGTAGGGAATAAAAATGGAAACAAAAAACGAAATCAAAAATCCAGATCAATTTCAAGGAGAGACAAAACTCTTGACACTTTCTGAATTCAGAAGGGAGCTTGGGATTCCTTTGGTGTTGGCGAAAAAATTGATCGTATGGGGGGAGGTTGAAGCGGTCAAGGCGCTGGATGGAACACTGCGGATTGCAGCTCCGGAGGTAGCCGTAGCGAGGGCTGTGATCGGAACGCCACTCAAAAAGACGTATTTGTTTGTGAGGGCATTGGGGCCAGGGCTCATCACGGGGGCATCCGATGATGATCCAGGTGGAATAGGAACGTACTCATCTGTGGGTGCTCAATTTGGTATGGGAATCTTATGGATGGCTGCTTGGCTCTTGCCTATGATGTTGGCGATTCAAGAGACATGTGCACGCATTGGAATTGTCACGAATAAGGGTCTCGCGGCTGTGCTCAAAGAGCATTTTACAAAAAAGACTGTCATGACGGCGGTGCTATTGCTTACCATTGCCAATGTGGCTAATATTGGCGCAGATCTCGGAGCGATGGCGGCGTCACTGAACATGATAACAGGAATTGATTTTGCTGTTGGCGCAGTTGCTTTTGCTGTAATCATAATTTTGCTCGAAATTTTCGTGAAATATCATGTTTATGTGAAAGTTCTGAAATGGCTGACCTTGTCAGTTTTTGCATACATCGTTGCTGGTGTGATGACGCACCCTGATTGGCTGAATGTTTTCAAAAATTCCTTCCTGCCTCAGATTTCTTTCACAAAAGAATATATTTTTGCCATGATCGCCGTATTTGGAACCACCATCACGCCTTATTTATTTTTTTGGCAGGCATCTGAGGAGGTTGAGGATGGAAAGATGAATCATGCTTTGAAAAACAAGAAGGCTGTGCGCACCAGGGTTTCAGCCATGCGCACGGATGTGAACGCGGGGATGATCTTGGCCAACATCGTTTTCTTCTTTATTGTTTTGACCACCGCTAACGTGCTTTTCGCAAATGGCATCACTAATATTGATTCAGCTCAGGATGCCGCACTTGCCCTGAAGCCACTGGCGGGAAATTATGCCTTCCTTCTTTTTGCAATCGGAATCATTGGAACAGGATTTCTGGCTGTGCCGATATTGGCTGGAAGCGGCGCATACGCACTTAGTGAACTTATGAATTGGAATAATGGGCTGGAGGAGAAATATTCTGATGCAAGAGGTTTTTATCTTGTCATCACATTTTCTATAATCGTCGGGCTTGCCATGAATTTTCTCGGCATCAATCCCATCAAGGCTCTTTATTGGTCGGCATTTCTGAATGGAATAATCGCACTTCCTCTTCTGGCGATCATCATGAAAATAGGTGGAAACAAGAAAATAATGGGCAAGGAAACCAACCCTGCCTGGGTGAAGATTTGCGGATGGGCTGCTGTCGTTTCAATGTTTTCAGCTGTTGTCGTGATGATGGTTTTACAATTTAGTTGATCTTATGCAAGATATTGAAAAGAAAATTGTTATATATTTGAATGGCTCGTGCTCAAAAAGGCTTGATAGGTTAAGTGCGATTGTAAGTGACATAAAGCTTTTGATCATAGTGTGGTCACTGGCTGGTTTGTATTTTCTGTGTAACGGTTTTGAAATTCTGGCTTTGCAACTGGTTTTTGTTTTCTTGCTCCACACTATTTTTTGTGAAGGGATTTTGAAATATGGTGCCAAGTTCCTATCTCTAGAGCGCGTGAGACCATATTTGGCATATCCTGATGAAATAAGGAGAGTGGGAATTAATTTTTCCGATAAAACATCATCTTTTCCGTCTGGACATACGGCTGGAATGACAGGCGGCCTGTTCATGGTCTACAGCGCCTTTCCTCAAACGCTCTTAATTTTGATCTTGCTAGGTGGTGTTGTGGCTTTATCACGCATTCACAATGGCTTGCATTACCCAAGCGATGTTTTGGCAGGAATATTATTGGGAATAACCTATGGATTTGTTGCGTTGCAGCTAACTCCTTATCTGATTGATCTCATTAGCTCCATAAGATAATTTATGATTTTCATAGACTTTGATGACGTCATCTTCAATACTAAGAAATTCAAAGAGGATCTGCGGAAAATCTTTTTTGGGTTTGGCATTTCGGATGAATGTTATGAGAAGACATATTATGCCTATGATGACAAGCGTTTGGTGAAAGTTTATGATCCGCGGGCGCAGATCAGGCGTATTGCTGATCTCCAGACAGTGAATGAGGAAAAAATATTATCAACCCTGGATTCATTCATGGAGCATTGCTCCAGCTATGTTTTTCCGGATGTGGAAGAATTCATCTCAAGCATGAAGCGTGAGAATGTGTATTTGCTTTCATATGGTGATATTGAGTTTCAAGGTGAAAAAATAAATAAATCCGGCATCAAAGACAAAATATCCAATGTTTTTATCACTGATAAATTAAAATCAGACATAGTTAGTATTATTTTGGAAAAACAACAATTTGAAAGTGGTGAAAAAATATTTTTTCTTGATGATAGAATAGAGCAGATAGCTGATGTAAAGAGAAGAAATCCTGGCAGTATAACTATTTTGATAAAACGTCCAGAGGGAAGATATCAGGAAATGCAAATGGAGGATTGTTGCAATCATCAGGCTCATAATTTAAGAGAAGCCACTAAAACAATAAACAGTTATGAAAAATAAAATTCAAGTAGGGTTGGTATTTGGGGGGAAGAGCAGTGAGCATGGCGTCTCCCTTATTTCAGGTTGGAACATCTATAACGGTTTTGATAAAAATAAATACGAAATTATTCCAATAGGGATTTCAAAAGATGGATTATGGTACCAGGGAATAAACGAAGGTATTTGGATAAATTCAGAGAATCCCAAAACTGTATCTATTGATACAAGTCAAAGGTTGATAACTGTCGTAAGAAGAGGAATGGAAATTTGGACGTCGGGAGTTCATGACGGAAAATTTATCTCCAGAATCGATATATTTTTTCCAATCACGCACGGTACTTTCGGAGAAGATGGATGTCTGCAAGGTTTTTTTGAAACACTGGGTGCTGATTACGTTGGCCCGGGAGTTTTGGGAAGTGCTGTCAGCATGGATAAGGATGTTTCCAAAAGACTTTTGCGAGATGCAGGAATCAAGCAATCAAAATTTCATACCATACGAAAATCGGAAAAGAACAATGATGTCTTGATAAATAAAATTATCAAAGATTTAAAATTTCCAATATTTGTTAAGCCGGCCAATCAGGGATCTTCAGTTGGAGTATCAAAATCTGAAAACAAAATAGGGCTTAAAAAATCAATCACTCAAGCATTTAAATTTGATAAGAAAGTTATCTTGGAGGAGGCAATAAAGGGAAGAGAGATTGAATGTGCGATTTTGGGCAATGAAAATCCAATAGCTTCCGAATTGGGTGAAATTGTTCTGACAAAAGGATTTTATTCTTACGATGCCAAATATATAGAAGAAGATGCTGCAAAGCCGGTTGTAGGAATAAAATTACCTAATGATGTAAAAAATAAAATTCAAAAAACTGCAATTGAGGTTTATAAAATACTCGAATGCGAAGGTCTTAGCAGGGTTGATTTTTTTTTAACAAATGACAACAAAATCTATGTTAATGAAATAAATACTCTTCCTGGCTTTACAAATATCAGCATGTATCCTAAATTGATGGAGTTCTCTGGTGTGAAATATGCCAAGCTTCTGGATAAGCTCGTAACTCTTGCTATGAAGAAATAATTGTATGAATATTCAAAAACTCGAACAATTTTTACAAGAAAATAATTTGCCAAAGTTTCGATTGGGGCAGATTCAGAAGGCTATCTTTCAAGATAGTGTTTCGTCATTTTCTGAAATTACAACACTATCAAAAGATTTGCGTGAAAAGATGGAAAATGAGTTGAGTTTGCTGTCCTTTGCGGTTGAAAAAGTTTTGGAAGCCAAAGATGGGCAATCTATCAAGGCGCTATTGAAAATTCCCAAATGTCATTCTGAGCACCCGCTTCGCGAGCATAAACTCCGCGAAACGAAGTCGAGGAATCTGGGCCCAGATCTCTCCGCTACGGTCGAGATGACAGACTTTGACCTTATTGAAACTGTTTTGATCTCTCCTAAGCCGGGAACATGGTCGGCTTGCATCTCATGTCAGGTGGGTTGCGCCATGGGTTGCAGATTTTGCGCCACTGGAAAAATGGGTTTCAAAAGAAATCTGACCGCTGAGGAAATAACCGACCAGGTTTTATTCTGGAAACAATATTTAAAAAAGAACTTCCATAACATTGAAAATTGCGATGTTAAAAACATCGTGTATATGGGCATGGGGGAGCCTTTCAATAATTGGCCGGAAGTTTCCGAGAGTATCAGAATTTTGACAGATGAAAAAATGTTCGGATTTGGTTCGCGCAGTCTTTCGGTTTCAACTTCTGGGATAGTGAGCGGCATTAAAAAGATGGCTAATGAATTTCCGCAAGTTAATTTGGCCATCTCTCTTCATTTTGCCAGCGACGAAAAACGTTCACATTACATGCCCGTCAACAAAAAAGACGATTTGGAATCTCTCAAGAAAGCTCTGCAGGAATATTTTCAAGTGACAAAGAGAAAAGTTTTTTTGGAATACATCATGCTTGATGGTGTGAACGACACTGCACTTGATGCGAAAAAACTTTCAGAATTCATATACTCGATAGGGCACACTCAACTTCTGCACGTAAACCTGATACGCTACAATACTACGAGCGAACAGCTCGTTCCATCATCAAAAACCCGCACCCAAAACTTCAAGGCCGAATTGGAGAAATATCGCGTCAATGCAACAATCAGAAAAAGTTTAGGAGAAGAAATTAAGGCTGCTTGTGGGCAACTAGCTGGAACAGCTTCTTAGTCCGCCTGCTGGCGGATTAGCTTCTTAACTTTTTAGAATAATAAATAAAACAGTCCCAGGGCTGTTTTATTTTATGAATCCAAAATGCTTGAGTGTTGGCAAAATGTTTGGAGCAAGATTTTCTTTTTCTAGATCTTTTAGTGGAATCCATTCCCATTCCCGTATGTCCTCACTGGGTGAAATTTCTCCAATACGTCTAGCAAGAAAATGCACTAAGATAACATTAGTAACTCCATTGTTGGTTGCTTTAGTTGTGTGAATGAAGAAAGGTTTTGGATCGATTATTTCAATATTTAAACCCATTTCTTCCTTCACCTTCCTTTTAGCATTTTCTGCAAGTGAGAAAGAAAAATCTTCAATGCGACCGCCGCAAAATTTCCAAAAATTCGTGTCCCCGTGAATATTAAGTAGTACGGAATTATTTTCAACAAGTACGGGGCCCGAGGCAATTATAATGTTAGTATAAATTTCAGTCATTGTTTTAAATAAAATCAAAATATTTTAAAACCGGCAAAATATTGGGCGCGAGATTTGCAGGTAGATTATTCACATCATGCCATTGCCACTGTTTAACTTCGTTACCCGGATTTATTTCGTTAGTAAATGTTGCTAAAAAATGTACTAAAATAACATCGATAATTGCACTATCTTTTTCTTTGGTTGTGTGCAGAATGTGAGGCTTATTATTTGTGATTGCAATTTCAATGCCTAATTCTTCCTTTGCACGTCTGATTGCAGTTTGCTCAAGAGTTTCATTTTCTCTTACTTTTCCTCCGCAAAATTTCCAAAATGCATCTTCACCTTGGATATCTAATAACACTTTATTTTCTCTGATGATGACTGGCCCAGAAGCAATAACGATTTTATTCATATTTTTACTTTAAAAACTTTATGAGCTTTATAACTTTATAAACTTTTAACCATGTACGTATCACGTAATTTATATCCAGATTTCTTGTAATAACCCCGCACTCCAACTCCTGATATTACTACAATTTTATTTAGTCCAAATTCTTCCTTGGAAATTCTTTCAGCTTCGATTAAGAGTTTTTTTCCAAGTCCGATATGTTGCGGAGAACTGGAATTTTGTTTGTCTATTTGAGTCAGTTTACCATAAGTATGGACTTCGCGGATCAGTGCCGAGTTTTTTAAGACGGGAAATAATTCGTATAATTTTTCATTGTCAATTTTTTCTATGTCATCTTGAGCGAAATTGAGCTCAGCAGAGCGAGATGAAGTCGAAAGATCTGGGCCCAGATTCTTCGACTGCATTCGTCCTCCGTTGTCGGCCTCATTTCGCTCAGAATGACAAAAAATGCTTGGAATGCGTAGGCGCAGCAGAGCAAAAAGTTTTTGGTTAGAAGCGTCGTTAGACCCCACCCTAGCCCTCCCCTTATTTAGGGGAGGGAATGAAAGGGAAGGGTTATTTTTCTTTGAAACGTATTGCAGAAAGATTTCTTTTCCATCTGAAGCGGTGTAATCGATACGGTCCAAGATTATTTCATTTTCAACTTCACCCGCCTCGCGTCGACGAGCGATCGCCTTCGCAAGTCGAGGCAGGTATCCTTCGCGAACTTCACGACAGCGAATGCATGGGCATTTAGACTGTGGAATGATGATTTGTCTTAAATTTGAAATAGTCGGACCGGCAATGATTGAAGAAGTTGGTACGTCTCGGACAAGGCGTGCGATGCGGACGTACGGCGTGATGGTTTCGTTTTTGATTCGCAGGACTAGTTTCTCGAAAGTCTTGTTGCTCAGTGGTTTGTATTGTCCTTTTTTCCACATGTTGTACAAGATGCTATCCTTGAGGACTACGGTGGGATAAATTTTGAGCATGTCGGGTTGGAAATCCTGACTTTCGAAAAGCTGCTTGAACATTTTGAAATCGCGAGCAGGCGTTGAACCTGGCAGTCCTGGCATCATGTGGAAGTTTATTTTGAAGCCGGCGTCTTTCAGAAGTTTGGTTGCGCGAATTGTCTCACTGACCAAATGGCCACGCTTGTTGAGTTCAAGCACGTCGTCATAGATGCTTTGCACTCCAAGTTCAACCCTGGTGCATCCGAGATTTCTGAAACTGACAATTTCCTCTTCGTCGATATAGTCCGGACGAGTTTCCAATGTGAGTCCAATAATTCTATGTTTCGCTTTCTCATTTTTCTTCTGCTCTTTTAAAAGAATTTCATCCATAAAACTCCTCCCTTTAGAAAAGGGAGGCTGGGAGGGATTTG
>AMFJ01033745.1_pt1 | contig 12004 bp, 10 predicted proteins | sample 427208 | NCBI WGS metagenome assembly AMFJ01 (sample SAMN02954298, study PRJNA114691) | groundwater metagenome | biome: aquatic; feature: subsurface aquifer; material: sediment; isolation source: subsurface aquifer sediment | place: USA: Rifle, CO | collected 2008-08
GACAACCTCGGCAAGAGCAGCCGCTCTTGGGTACACCATATACTCCACATGCGCCGGAGTTGCCATCCACTCTGTCCATACATTCCCCTGAGCACCCATTACATATTTCGCCTCTTCTGCCGATAAACTTGAAGGGACAGGTTCGTAGTTGTATATTTTTTCAAGAGGAGTAAATCCGCCAATTGCTTGAGGTTGCGACGATGGTTCTGCCTGATAGTGGTCCAGATAGCAATGTGTGCCCGGAGTCATTACAACATAGTGATGCTGCCTGGCTGCCTCAATCCCTCCAGCCTCTCCTCTCCATGACATCACTGCTGCGTTTGGTGCAAGACCTCCTTCAAGGATTTCGTCCCATCCGATAATATTTCTGCCCTTGTTGTTTATGTACATTTCCATTCTCTGGATAAAATAACTTTGAAGCTCATGTTCGTCTTTTAATCCAAGTTCCTTTATTTTTTGCTGACATGAAGGACAAACTTTCCAGCTGTCCTTAGGGCATTCGTCGCCGCCAATGTGTATGTATTGCGAGGGAAACAGTTCCAGAACTTCGTCCATAACATTTTGTAAAAACTCAAATGTACTCTCCTTGCCTGCACACATCACATCTTTAAATACGCCCCATCTTGTAGAAACCTCATATGGCCCGCCGGTGCAACCCAGTTCGGGATATGAAGCAAGGGCAGCAAGTGCATGACCCGGCATCTCAATTTCTGGTACAACAGTAACATATCTTTTTGCTGCATATTCTACAATCTCTTTAATATCTTCCTGAGTATAAAAACCCCCGTGAGGGATACCGTCGTACAGTTTTACAGGAGTATTGCCTCTTCCGATGATTGTCTCCCTACGCATCGACCCCACTTCGGTCAACCTCGGATATTTTTTTATCTCAATTCTCCAGCCCTGGTCTTCGGTTAGATGGATATGAAAAGTGTTATACTTGTGCATTGCCATATAGTCGATATACTTTAGAACAAACACCTTTGGCATAAAGTGGCGGCAAACATCAAGGTGAAGTCCGCGCCAGTCAAACCTCGGGAAATCGTAAATTTCTGCAGCCTGTATTCTTATTTCAGTTAACCTCTCCTCCATTGCCGGCATCATTTGAATAAGAGACTGTATGCCATAAAAAAGTCCGTTTGGGGCAGAAGCCTCTAAAACAATTCCCTCTTTTTTAACTATTAGTTTATAACCCTCTTTCTTAATGTCTGCTTTAGGATTTATAGCAATGAATATCGAATTTTTAACAGAATTTAAAGAGAATGATTGCTTTAAACCCGATATTCCATAAAATTTGTTCAAGTGGGAAGTGAGGGCACCGGTTATGTTCTCAACATCCTTCCCTTGAAAATTATAAAATATTAGAGTTTTATTTGTAAGGGAAAAGCTGCCATTGCCAGTAACTACTGATACCGGCCTAGGTACTATATTGATAGTTTCGTTACCGTAAAGGCTTCCTCCGGTAGAAAAAAACAGAGTTCCAATCATTAATGTTATAAATTTCAGGCACTTCATATTTATTCGCTTTCATAAACATTATATGCAAAGTAATAATAAAACCTTGATTTAGCAGTAAATTAAATAAAAAATTTTACCTTTAGTTCGTCATGCTTACACATTGAAACAATAAACTAAAAAAACTAAATTTTATGAAAAAACTTTTATTTCTAGCAGTATTGCTTTTTAGTTCGATGTTTATCTTAAACGCACAAGATGTTCCAACTCCCCCTGAGAAAAACCAAAATCCGCAAATGAATTTTGTTAAGGTAAACATTACATCAATAGCTTTAAAGAATTATGCATTCCAATATGAAAGAGTATTAACAAAAAGGATTTCAGTAGGTCTCTCATTCAGAACTATGCCTTCCACAACACTGCCTTTTAAAAATTCTATCATAAACGCAATGGACAATCCCGACCAGCAAGCTATCGATGCAATTGGCGCACTAAAAGTAAGCAATATAGCAATCACACCGGAAGTAAGGTTTTACCTTGGCAAGAAAGGTTATGGAAGAGGATTCTACATAGCTCCTTTCTACAGATTTGCAAAATATGGCGCAAGTGATTTAACTGTAAATTTTGAGGAAGAGACCTCTCCTGGTGTTTTTGTCGATCATGAAGTTACTATGTCCGGTAATCTTAATACACATACCGGTGGTATTATGTTTGGCGTTCAATGGGCATTGGGGAAATATGTATCTTTGGACTGGTGGATTCTGGGCCCGGCCTTTGGAGTGAGTTCCGGAAGTTTACTTGGAGTGTCCGATGTTGCAATCCCGGAAGAAGGAAAGCAGGAAATGACCAACACGATTAATGATATTGATATCCCTATGGTTACCAAAACCATAAGTTTTTCGAACGACAGTAAGAGCGTAATGGTAGATCTTACCGGACCTTGGGCAGGCATCCGTTCCGGAATTGTGTTCGGATTTAAATTCTAAAGCAGGCATTTGATATACGATATATTTTTTCGTATTTTGGCATCACTTTGAACTAGTTGTGTTTTTATAATCATTTTTATAGGATGAGCGGGAAAATATTTAAAGATTCAAGCAGTATTTATCAGGATCAGGCGCAAATACTGCTTGATTACTTTGAACAGGCTGCAGAAAAAATAGTAAAAGACGAAGAGCAGATTGAAAAGAAGATTTCCAGCCTGGAAGTGGAAAGAAAAGAGATAAAAAAAGAGTTGTCAAAGGTAATTCTCCGAAAATGGATGTTCGGCATTTTTGTGCTTCCCATTTTGTATTTCATTATGAAACAGCAGACGCTTAAAAAGAAAATTGCTGCGCTGGATTCTAATATTAAAGAACTACAAAAGCAGTTTGAAGATATTTTCCGCGACTACAAGGTCAAAAAACTGGGTATTGCTTATATCCCAATTGCGAGTCAGTTTAAATATAAAGATAAAAGCTTTATTGTAGACCATACAGGCATAACAAAAGAGTCCGAGTTCCGACTCCAGCGATCAAAGCAAAATGATTTGCTTGCCGAAAAAATTGCAGAAATTGAGCAAATGTCAAAAGAAGCTCCTTTGGTTGAAGGCTCTAAGGATGTTGAAACAATTGATACAGAGCAGTATTCTCAATCTATGCACAATTTGAATCAGCACGACTATTTTGGAAGTATGGAAAGGGCTCTCAAAACTATATCAAACTGTATGGAAGAGGTGGACGTAATTTCTGTGAACCTCCCTCTCGTAGAGAATAACAGCGAATACCACAACTACATCAAGGAACATGCAACTTCGGACATTCCCTATAATGCTCCTGTTCTGGAAGTTTTTGACACAAAGAAGTACAACCGGCAAATTTCCACGTTTCAGGATATAAACTTACTAAAAGATAACTTGTCTAAGAACACAGCACAGTACGAAGAGGTTCTTAAGGGCTTTATGATGACCATGGCTAATTCCGTGCAGGCGATTTCCGCATTGAAGGTTGCCTCTGCCGATAAAATCGTATTTGAGTCAAACAAGGTCCTTTTCAAAATACTTAAATCGCCTTACAACCACTACTCTCCGGTTCTGGAACAGGCAGAAATTGAAAGAATCCGCAACGAAAACTTCAATTACGGCGACTCTGTACAAAATTATGTTCCTTTTCAGCTCAAAAACAGTTCTAAAGTAAAATACAATCTCTATACAGATGCATGGGTAGCGGAAGACGGCAGCACAACAAACATGCCTTTTGGAATTCATCAGATTCACGAAGAGATCGTTGCACCTATTGTTGAGCATTTAATGGAAGAGACCCGGCTCGCAAGACTTAAAATCTACAATCACATAAAGGATCAGAAATTAAGTTACCTAAACAAGTGGCATCAGGATACAGAGGACTTTTACGGCCGAAACAGGACAGAAAGCTCGGACCTGATTAATCTCATGAGAACCACAATGGGAGAATACATTGCATCATACAACACAATGATATCTCTTCAAAAAACAGAGGAAACCATGAAGCAATCGAATGGCTCTCTGGATTCAACCGTTGTAGATGCAAAAGGTAACACTGTCGAAGTATTCGCTGCTTTTGAAATGCAGTCGAAAGAGTTTCAGAAAGTTCAGAATGAGTTCGAAAATTATATTGATCTGCTCAAGGAAGACATCGATCTCAAGGCCGAAAAGTTTGAGCATATAGACTACTACGAGGCTTCGCTAAGGGACGGAAATTCAAGAGATTCTGCAATTGCGTCCAAAGATGCTCACAATCTGGACATACGAAGGAAGCCTCTCATTGCTGTTAATCCCCTGTTTGCAAAAACCTCCGAACTTCCTCCTATGCCAAGCGTTGAGACCTTAACTACGGAGCACATTTCACTCAATTTGCCTTTGATTGCCACAGAGGCGATTTCCGAAATAGAAGAAGATTAAATTTATGGCAACATTAAATTATCAAATAGACACTCAGCCACTGGCTACTGAAATGGATAACGTTTCCAGGAGCGTTAACAATACCAAAGAAGCCGTTCTTTCGATGCAGGAGGCAGTTGTTGCTGCAGAAGAGAGGGCCTCGGATCTTGTTTGTGACAATATAAACAGAGGCTTCTACTCTTTAATCCGTTCACAGATTTCCCAAAAACTCGCAAAACACAAAAGTGATGTTGACGCAAAAACCATGTTGCTATCGCATCAGAAGCGAGCAATGATAAATATCCGGAACCAGATGGAGCGGGACTACACAATGATTTCAAAGAGGTACACAAAACTTTTCAATGGTCTTAATTCTAACTTAAAAACAAGAGTTTTTGAACTCGACAAGCCGTTGATAGATTTTGCTTACCATGAAATCGGAAAAATATCAAACAGGACAAAATACCTTACTGCAACAATACCAATCACACAACTTGAATCAATATCCGAAAGTCAGAAAATTATCTCTTCTAACATAAAAAAACAGGTTGCTAATGCAATATACTCCATAAAGGACTATATCAGAGAGATGAATTCTCAGGACAAAATGATTTCGCAGAAACTGGTAAATGACAAAAACATCCCGGGAAATAACTATATGCCTGTTGCTATTTTAGAATCAATTCCGGACAGTACCGGTAGGGTAACTACCGAAATTGTTTATCCGGTTGGTGAAATGGATAGCGAAATAAAAAATTCAATTTCAGACAAGATTTATAATAATCTTTTCCAGATGGAATGGTCTGTAGACAATCTGACCTTTGCCGAGGTTATGAGCGAGTTCAGCAAACTGCTCTCTGTTTCTCAAAAACCGGATAAAGTAAAGGAGACTGCAATGACTCTGTTCCGCAACTGCAAGTATGAGACCGCAAAAGGAGAATAAGGAACATGAGTTATGTTAAAACCTATAACGATAAAGTAAGAGGAACTGTAGAGGTCCCCTACAATGCATCTTCAAAGGGCGGGTCCAGAACTGTTACAGTTGAATTACCTGTTCAGGTAAACATTCATGTAGATACAGAAACTTTTGACTCAAGCGTAGGTGAGTGCGAAATGAGCCTTGACCTTCTGACATCTGCTCTCACAGATACCGAGGCGGCGGAACTCAGGGCAAAGGAGATAAATTCAAAGAGGATTGCCGACAGTATTATTAACGGGTTTTTCAGCTACATTCGTTCGGAGATAAGCCAACAGGCAAGCGAGTTGTCAAAAATAGTAGAATCTAAGCTCATAATGATGCGAGAACTCATGAAATCGGCAAAATCCAAAAGGGTTCAAATGGAGAGCGATTTCAAGAGGATTTCGGACAGGTACTGTAAAATTTTTGACGATTTAAACAGAGAGATTTCAAACAGAATACTGGAAAATGATAAAACGGCATTCGATTTCCGGAGCGAGACCGATAAATTTAAAGTGCGAGCATTCAACAATGATCTCGTTACTGTTATTTCTGTATTCGGAGCAGAAAACAGCGAATTATTATCACTAATAAGTACTTCGGTTACAAAAAAAAGAGTCTTTGATACAATCAACCTGTCCAGATTGTTTATTCTTGAACAAAAAAGGCTGGAACAGTCTGTCAAAGGGAGCCTGATCGATGAATGCTTTGCCGGTGATTTGCTTAGTCCTGTATGTTATCTGGAAACCACAAAGAACCGTCTTCAGATTGATAAGCGAATTGTTTTTGAACCATATCTTGACCAACCGGAAGATAGTACTTTTGAAAACGATATCATCGAAAGGTTTTCTTCCGGTACTCTCAATTGGCAATTAATAGGAGAAGAGGGAAGAAAAAAATTACAAATTTATTTTGATAACGAACTTGAAAAACGATTTGTTTCTACCGACGAACATGTTTTACGGGTGAAGGAGACAATCCGTCAATTATCCGATTTAAGTTCAATAAATGTTACATTATGAAAGAATTGAAAGAATTGGTTTTTAATGAAAGTAATATTCAACTCAACGGGAATCTGGTAAAAGGCTCCATTTTGCCGGAAAAAATGGCGGAACTTGGCAGAAACATAACCGTTCAGGCAGATTCTGCAATTGAAGGTGCTGTTTACTCATATAAGTTGGAAATCCAAAATGGCAAAGCAGAATTTCACGGTCCCGTGTTCACACAGCTGGAATTGTTTGTAAACAGTGATGCTCTGGGCGATATAATCTTTCATAAATGCGTGGGTTCGGCGAACTCTGTCGTTTCCCGGGCAACTAAATGCAACCTCTCTTTCTATTCCGACATAAATGCAAAAAAAGTCACTCTCTTTAATGCCTTTGTAGCAGGCAGCATATATGCCGATGAGGTAACCCTTCAAAATTGTGTAGTAATCGGAGGAGTGTTTTCTACACAAACTACAGATATAACCAATTCGATTGTGGGCACATTCAACAGCCCGTCGGTAAAAGTTGCAGACCAGCTTATAATGCTTTTGCCAAGTGCATTTTCTGTTGAGAAAATAATAACTCTTCCGGGAACAAAATTTTATAACCTCAGCCTTGCCGATTTAGGTTCGCTGTACAAAGGGAGCAAGCAAACCCCGAATTCCGGACGGATTGAGATGGACATAAATGCCGATGAGATAAAAACCGTTCTTACAAATAGCGAAACTCAAAAGACACTCAGGAGCTATACTGTTGTGGGAAAGGTTTTAGCTGCGGACTTGATGGATATTGACAAATTTCAGAACCATTTTCTCCTTACCTCGGCAAGTCTTGGATCGCAGTTGCTCAAAAATTATGATCTGGGACTAAATTCAAAAGGAGAAACAGTAACAATAACAACCGAAAAAATTCGTTCTTTCTTTTTTGATATCCTCAATGGTAAAATCGAAATTCAATATATAGACGGTAAGTTTAACCTGTCGGAAATTACAGGTAAAATGAAATAATGATTTCTCAGTTTTATTTTTTATATTTGGCTACCAAACAACCATTTATGAAAAATAAAAAAAGAAATTCATCGTATTTGTCAAGTTCATATTGCGGCAGGAATACTTTTATTCTTTCAGCCGCAATTTTGTTTTTAATAATTCCGTCTTGTTCGTCGCTTTCAAAAAACCAGATTAAAACCGTTGAGACATTTGCCGCCTCTTGCGACAGTTTTACTGCATATCCGTCTATGCTTTTCAGGGAGATGTCCGTACTGAGAGTTGAGAGAGGTATATATTTTGCCTCTACTCTCACAACACCAGATCTTCGGCTGGGCGAACTGAACGAAATATACGATGAGTCCGGAAAGGATACTGCTCTTGCAAAAAAGCTGGATCTGTCGATGAAAATTCTTCAAAGATACTCGCATGCGTTAAAATCACTTTCACACCAAAACAGGGTAAATGATGCAGGCAGGGAATTCAGATCGCTTGGGCGAAGTCTAGACTCTCTTGTTTACACATTTAACGGCCTTAAACTTATAAAACCCTTGCCTACAAGTCTTCTTGGTCTTTCCGGAAGAATAATCGGATATGGCGCGGAATTAATTTTGAGCAATTCAAGGAGCAAAGCACTTCGTATTTACATTACAGAAGGAGACACACTCGTCTCTTCTCTTTGTGATAACCTAAGCAGCCTCCTCACCGGTCCCGAAGTTAAGGCAATTATAGAAAACGAGCAGCAAGGACTGAAGGCAAACTACCTCTCATACCTTCGTTCTAAGGGTTCAGATGCCGAAATCTCGGAAGACCGCAGGTACATATCTATGCTGGAAAAGGCATACAAAATTGATAAGATTAGAAAAGGCTCTTCATCTGCCGTAAATGCACTCCGCCGGGCACACAATAAACTTGCAAAGGATGTAACAAGAAAGAAAAAATTCACCGAAATCTATGATGAAATTACCGCATTTAATCAGGAGGTTGAAAAACTTGCAAAAGCGACTAAAACAAAATTATCTGCCTTATAAAAACATATTTGAATAAATAATTCTAAATATTCTTAAAAACAATGAATTCGAAAGACAATACAAATGTTAAACAAAATAATCCGGCAACTAAACAATTGGCTCAGTTGAGAAAATCACTGGACGAAATCGAGGAGTTAAGATACAAGTCGATAAAAAGCAAACTTAATTTCACGAAATCTAATCCGGCAATGCAACAATCTACACTTCAACTGGAACAAGCCGCTGTTGAGCTTCGAAGAGCAGAGCGGGCATTAATCACAAAACTTGGCACCGACATTGCTTCAAAAATCAAGGCAGACGGAGAAAGTCTTGAAGCCCTTGCCTCAAAAATCCGTAAGCGGGTAGAGAAGATGGGTCGCCTGCCAAAACGACTTGATGCTATTTCTAAAGCCATCCTAAATATTATTACCCTAATTTGAAGGGGGCAACCCCTGGGGTTGTTCTTTTCGCTATATTTGCGAATAGAGGACTTAAACATGCTCAATCTACCAATTATACCAAGAGGAAGTACTGTTGAAATATACGGCAATGGACTTATTAACAACACATATAAGGTTACATCTGCCAATCCGGACGAGCCGGATTATCTACTGCAGAAAATAAACCATAAAATCTTCAAAGATGTAGATGGTTTGCAGAACAATATCAAGAAAGTAACAGATCATATCAGAAAAAAACTTGAGGATGCCGGGGTTCAGGACATAGACAGGCGTGTTCTCACCCCTGTTGAATTTCATAATCCGGCCTCCGGTTCCAAAAGTTCATCAAAACTATACTTTAAGGATGATAACGGAGATTATTGGAGATTGTTTCTATTTATTGACGGTGCTCAATCACTCGAGAGGATGGAGACTCCGGAGATGGCGCGGATTGCAGGCAAAGCGTTCGGCAATTTTCACAAACAATTAAATGATTTCCCCGGAGAGACGCTTTGCGAAGTTCTGCCCGGGTTCCACAATACACCTGTTAGAATTGCAAACCTTAAGAAAAGAGTTGCGAAAGACGCTTTTGACCGTCTTAAAAATGTAACGGGAGAAGTTGGATACCTGCTTGGAAGAGCCGGGGAGTTTTCGAAGATTGTTGAAATGGGAAAAATGGGATTGATCCCGAAAAGAGTTGTTCATCAGGATACTAAATTCAATAATGTTCTCCTGGAGGCAGATCCGGAATCGGAAGAACCGGAAGTTCTTTGTATAATTGATTTGGACACAGTAATGACGGGATACATTTGCTATGATGTAGGGGATGCAATCCGTTCAGGAGCAAACAGAGGAAAAGAGGATGAAAAAAATCTGGATAATGTAGGCCTCGATTTTAAAATATACCGGGGATTCCTTGAAGGATTTACGAAAGAGACTAAAGACTTCCTCACTAAAGCAGAACTAGATACCCTGCCTTTTGGGCCAAAACTGCTTACATACGAACAGGCAGTCCGTTTTCTTGACGACTATCTGGATGGCGACAGGTATTACAAAACAAATTACCCCACCCATAACCTTGTCCGGGCACGGGCACAGATTAAACTTCTGCAAAGCATGGATGAGTTAATTGTTCAAAACCAATTTTAATGTTTAATTGTTATATACTCATACGTAAAATCTAAAAATCCGGAATATGAATAGAATATTAATTGTAATTGCATCTTTAATAATGGCAGAAGGCATTTCTGCCCAGACTATGCAACAGAGTGCCGAACTCCAGCGGTCGGTTTTAATTATTCAGGACAGTACAAAGGCTGTTGCAAATAAAGAAGTCGATATAAAAATGTATCCTGTACTTTGGCATCAGACCTCGGCAGAATACCGTGCATTGTGCTATCAGGCTTTTAACGCTGCCCGTACATATCTTGAAACACTAATAGCGAAAAGAGAGCCGGGCGAAAAATTTGCAATTGTTACCGATTTGGACGAAACCATTATAGATAACAGTTACCTTGAGGCCAAAGAGATAAAGAAAGGCGTTGAATACAGTTCCGAGGGATGGAAGGAATGGGTTGGCAAGTCTGCTGCAACAGGTGTTCCGGGCGCTGTTGATTTTCTTCATTGGGCGGCAGGTCAAAACATAACCATTTTCTATATCAGCAACAGATCTATTACCGACTTAAAGCCTACACTGGAAAACATCAAAAAACTTCAGTTGCCTAATGCCGACGAAGAACACATGCTCTTTTTAACTACAGAATCGACTAAAGAACCGCGCAGGCAAACAGTTGCAAAAGACTATAAAGTTGTAATGCTCATGGGCGACAACCTCAACGATTTCTCAAACCTTTTTGAAAAGAAAAGCATAGACGATCGCAAAGCAGAAACAGATAAAGTAAAGGACGAATGGGGTAAAAAATTTATTGTCCTTCCAAATGCAATATACGGAGAGTGGGAAAATGCTTTTTATGACTACAAAAGAAACCTGACTCCTAAAGAAAAAGAGACAAAAAGAAAAGATCTTCTAAAAGGTTTTTAATGTAATTCAATAAGCCGAACTTAATACTTTATCTGCCAAGCAAACTAAGTACTCCGTTAATAAAAGTCAGAGGATGAACCGGATTTCCCGGCACATAAAGATCAATATGGTGATTTAAAATAAAGGAACGGTCCAGTTCGGGCGAACCCTCAAAGATTCCGCCGCTGATTGCATCTGTACCTGCAAGAATGATAATCTTCGGATTAGGAATGGCATTATAGCAAATCTCCAGAGACGGAGCCATATTTTTTGTAATTGGACCGGTTATTACAATTCCGTCGGCATGGCGCGGAGATGCGACAAAGTCAATACCAAACCGGCTCATATCAAACTGCACATTGTTTGTAGCATTTAGTTCAAGCTCACAGCTATTGTCGCCGCCTGCGGAAACCTGACGGAGCTTTAAGGAACTTCCGAATATACGGCGTATCTCTTTTCGCACCTTATCCGGGTTTACCAGAACAGGTCCCTCCTCCCCCTCTTTTATTTTGAGTCTATCCCTTTCGTTTGAAGAGAGTTTGTAATCATTAGTAAAAGTAATTTTTTCGGGGAATCGGATTGCACACTCACCGCAAAAAGTACATCTGCCAAGGTCTATACAAATGGGGTTTGTCAAGATGGCCTTAGTAGGACACAAATCTGCCAGAAGCAATTCATCTGCAGTAGCGCCGGAGATAACGGGCCTTCCCCTGAATATTCCCGGAACATTTGCTGTTGTTACATCCGGGATAAACTGTTTCCCCTGATGCCACATTATTTTCAAATTATCAAGCATAAATTCTCTCTTTAATGTGCTTTTACAAATCGTGCCCGCAGTAGGACAGGTTAAAACTTTTGTTGCAAACAGGGAAGTCTGAAATTTCGTTATTCCTAACGGACAAGGCAAGAGCCATCCAATTGTGGTGCGACGGGTCTTTAATCTTGTATAAAACAAGGTTGCCCGAATTGTCTGTTATGGCACAATGACATATCTCGCCTCTCCATCCCTCGGTGAGGGATATAGCAAACATATTTGCAGTCGCTGTAAAGTGCACCTCTTCCGGCTTCCGGAATTCCGGAACGTTTTCAATAATCTTCCTGATATAGCCAAGAGACTGCCGAACCTCCTCCTTTCTTATTTGCGCACGTGAATATACATCTCCGTGCCGCTTTATAACAGGTTCGTGAATAATTGAAGAGCCATAAAGGTTAAACGGATGTGAAGTTCTTATATCTCTCATGAGGCCGCTCAT
>AMFJ01012336.1_pt1 | contig 11993 bp, 10 predicted proteins | sample 427208 | NCBI WGS metagenome assembly AMFJ01 (sample SAMN02954298, study PRJNA114691) | groundwater metagenome | biome: aquatic; feature: subsurface aquifer; material: sediment; isolation source: subsurface aquifer sediment | place: USA: Rifle, CO | collected 2008-08
AAGGCAACTACATGTCTTCAACCCATCTAAAGGTAATCTTCGTAGAAGATACGGAGGAACTACCACATATGGTATAAAGAAGGGTACTATGTTACAGCATCCTAAATATGGTACTTGTCTACTAGGAGGCTATAGTCTTAAAACAGGTATAAGCTTACATACCCCTCTGACTGGAACTAGGTTAACCCAAAATGCTAAACTGGAGGATACTAAACGTATAGCATATGCTCCTTGGGTTATCCATCACATGGTAACACCAGTAAGCATCAAGATGGAGTATACTGCAGCTAGACTAGCTGCATCACAACTACGTCATCATAAGGAAATATACCATGCAAGTAGTAGAACTATGTAACACCAGTCTCCTCCCCGGTATGAATGCCTGGGTATCCGACTGGAGAGTTTAGAAGAAGATATTTTTAACATCATTAATATCACTAAAATCAAATGGAAAAAAATAAGTCATTGTACATTAGCACAGTTAGATAATCCTACTGAAATATTAGAATGCGATCCTAGTTTAGATGTAACTAATGTTACTAGAATTTGTAACGGTGAAGAAGTTTTAGTATTAACCTAATATATAATTAAAAAATAAAATACAGTAAAGATCAGAGAGAGGATAATGCCTCTCTCTGATCTATCAGTTTATTTCAACTACTGGTATTAAGTCTTTATCTTTAAAATATAAAAGAAACTTATCTAAATATAAATCAAGTAATAATTCAGATAAAATTTTATAATTAGGTTTAAATAAAGTTAACTTAACTACAACTAATATTTTATTTTGAGCTTCTTTAATTATTTCATTAGCTTCATGTGGAACAATTATTTCAACTAAGAAAGATGTTATATATATGCTATCTTTATTACGTTTTCTACTTCTACGATCTTCTTTAAATATAAAAGTAAATGGACCAGCACTAGTATTTATTTCTAATCTACTAAACTCTTTAATATCAATACTATTAACTATATTCGTAATTTTTATCTTATCTATTATAGTAACTCTATATATTAATTTTCTATAAATGTATAGTAGTATATTTTTTTTTATTTTTGTTATCATGATAAAACCTTTCTTATTAACGAATACAGATACTAGCTACTGATAATTTTAAATAACTATTAGGATATTGTCTCAAGAAAATTATATCTAAATTAGTATATAAAGCTAAACTATTATTAAACATAAATTCATTATTATATTCTTCTATAGGAACTATAATATTCTCTACACCATATTTTAATTCTATATGAGAAGGTGCAATTGGTCCTTCTTCTGTCATAGGGTTAAATAAAGGCTGTGTTGAATAATATAGTTTATTAAGCCAATCAGTAAGATTAGTTGCATTATTTTCTATAGTTACTTTATTATGAACTGTATTATTTCTTATAGCTCTTAAGTTAGTGCCATAGTAAGGTACACTAGTTGGAACTTGGTTAGATACTTCCCAAATATTAGTAGAACTACTTTCAGTAGCAGGAGCTCTAAGAATAATGTCTACTGTTTGAACATGCATGAAATGATTATATATACCAGACACATTAGCTAAATCTATAGTAAATAATAAACGTTGTGTTACACCGTATGCTAATGGATTAAATGTAGCTGAATTACTAGCTAATGTTAACAAACTAGTAACTTCAAATATTATGTTTCTATCTAGATTTAATAAATAAGCTTTATAAATATATCCGTTAACATTATCAACCCATACTGGATAAATAAATAACTTAACATTATAACTTGTATTAGGATTAGATACCGTTAAATTGTAAGGTCTAGTAGCAAATGAATTATCAGTAGTAACAGTTGCTAAAGCTGATTCATTCGCATCTAATCTATAACTTAATACTAAAGGAACTTTATGACCAATGATGCTAGATATAAATTGATCTAAACCATATAACCTAAACTTATCTCCGTCAACAGGATATTCAATTTGTGAACCATCATTATACTGAACAACACCTATAGGGTTAAATGACACTAAAGGTAGATTAACAGGATATGTAATTTCACTTGGATTAGATACATTAATAAATGGAGATTTAATAAATATCTGAGTAATATATTTTTGTTCATTAAAAGCTTGTGCAATAAAAGTAGTTTCTTCTATTAACAAAGTTCTCTTAGAGATAATTCTTGAACTAGAATCGTAGATAACAATAGTTACTACTTCACCGTCCATTAAGTCTTCAGTTGTATTACAAGCAGGTACAGATTTAATAGCGTAATTGTCATGTGTATTAAATGCAACTAATTGTAAAGGAATATCAGAACCTATAAAATTATTACTATTATCATATCTTCTAGAAATAATTTTAGTAGGATCTATAAATTGACCTTTATATATTCTAGCAAAAGAAGATGTAGATGAATATATCTTTAATAAACTATCTACTGATAATGTAAATGGAGTAACTGATTTATCGAAATAACAACGATAGTTATCGTCAGTAGAAGATATTAAGTTATCAATTACTAAAGTAGATTGATTAAAATTAATAGGAGTTAATTCTGGTATAAGAGTAATGCTACTTAAATTAGTTACTTTATAATATGCAGCAGATTCTGGTTCTACTACATAGTCATTAACTTTAGGTATAAATTTATTTTGTCCTACTTGTCCTTGATATATTTCATGTATAGACCAAGTAGTCCATCTTGCATCTGGTTGATATACAGGCGTATAACCATCTGTACCTACAATTCCTATTGCATCTGGCATAATAAATTCCTTTGCTTTATTGGTAAAAATCAAAATATTAAACTAGCTTATAGGAATATACCTATAAGCTAGTCATATGTTATTTCTTTTTTCTATCTAAGATATCTTGTGTAATATTTGCTAATGAAAGAAAAACTATTAATCCTAATTCACTTAGTATCCGCCAAGTTTCCAAATATAAAGCTGACATTTATAGATCCTTTAAAATTATTATCATAACATAAACATATTTATAAGAAGACTATGTTACCTAATGGTTTTAGCCATTAGGTAACATAGTTATTAATGTTATTTATAAACGTACCAGGTTTTCTAGCTTAGTAGGTTTAACTTCTTTCTGCACTATAGCTGATACTAGTCCATCGCTGAAGTAGCTTCCTGCACATTTATTAAGTGTGCTTATAGCAGAATAATAGATATTAGTTAAATCAACATAAGAATATTCTTTCTTAGCATCTAATCTATGAAATATAGTCTTATTTTCTTTTACTCTAGTTATAAATGAACATATAACTTCATTGGCTATATGACTACTGCCAATGTTACTATCAGCATAATGAGGCATATTATCTAATATTTTTACTAAGTCTTCATATTCTATATACCATGGTACATTACCATTAACATAGAATGATTCAAAGATTTTATAACTTAAAATTTTATTACGAACTATACTAGTATTGTCAATAATGACACTATCTTTACCATAAATAAATCTAATAAATTCTACATCATCTTTAATGAATTCTTCTATAATTACTGGATTAGTTTGTAACATTGTAGGTATAGTAGAAACAGAATATTTATCATCTATAATTATAGCGAATACTCCATATAAGAATATATTAGTTTCTATAGTTAATAGTTCTTTATTTTCATAGTACTTTGGAAATTCTATAAAAGCTTTCTTTTTTGTATATATCTTACCATCTTTAATATACAAGTTAGATTCAATATAAGATTTATTTCTTGTTAACATTTAATTTCCTTCATTTTGTCTATCTAAAAACCAGTCAGGAAGATTTGGTAAAGAAACTGTTTTACCAGCTAAGTCATGTTTACTATCAGAACAAAATATAATTTGTCCATTCTGTATAAAATAATGACAATGTCCATCTATTATAATTATAGAGGGATTAAAAGTTGGGTTATTAACGTCATTATTCCAAGACCATACAACTCCATTTTTATTTTTATCTTTAGTATTTATCATATGTAAAGAATCACAACCAGGACACCAGTGCAATAGATCGCCATTACAGCTATCTCTAAGTTTATTAGATAATATAATACCCATTTAATATCTCCTTAGCATTATCTTAATTCAAAAAATGCTAGAAATATTGCTTTTTATATTTAGGTAATATAGATTTGAAGATAATGTAAGTATGATGTCTATTTATATCGCATGCTGACCTATTTCCATATAAAACTTTTTTACTTTTAAGACAATAATTTTCTATATTTTTAAACCATATATTAGGATCACAATTAGCAGCTAATGCACATGCTCTTCTTTCTTTTAATAATCCACCTAATCCACCATTATAACTAGCGTCAACCATATGCAATCTATTCATTATATCTGGTACATTATAAAGTTGTTTATTTAAATCTCTTAACATTAATGTCATTGCTCTTATTTGAAGATCTGGTCTTACAGCTATATTCTCCCAAGATAATTCTTTTAAGTCAGCTTTATGTTTATCTCTTATTTCTTTCAATGCATCAAATCTTATACTACCATCTTTATTATAAGCTTTTGTTAGTTGACCTACTCCGATTCCTAATTCTCGTGATGTTTTTAACTGTGAACTAGGATTCCAACAACGTTTGTGAGTTAAAGAAATACAAGACTCATGTTCTATAAGTGATGGAATATAGTTAGGTTCTGGTATATTTTTAAAGTAAAGTTCTATATCTAATTGTATTATTTCTTTATATTTAAATGCCTGTGGAGGTATATAAGTATTAACATTAACAGCAAAATTATTACTACTAAACATTAATATTGATAGTAAAAATATAAACTTTTTCATTTTCATACCTCTTTGTAAAGAATTATTTGATATTTAATGCTAGGGGTAATTATGGAATTATATTCAGAATTTAGATCTGAGATAAAAAGTGGAGATCTATTAGCTTGGGAGATTAAGAAAATTAATTCCTTTATAGATTTCTTATTATTATTATATCAGAAAATTTACAGAATTAAGTATTCACATGTAGGTATAGCTGTTGTTTATGGAAATAGAGTATTCTGTTTAGAAGCTTCTTCTCCTCAAGTTAGATTAGTGCCTTTATCTTTGTTAGGTGATTTTTATATAGTTAAAGCTAATGTTAAATGGAAAAAGCAATATGATAACATTTTACTAAGTGAAATAGCTAAACCATATAGTTTATTTGATTATGTTAGAAATATCTTAGGTTTTAAAAGAAGTAGTGATAGTCTATATTGTAGTGAACTAGTTGCTAATTTCTATTTAGATATAGCTTATACATTTAATGAAGATGCTGGGTTAAATCCTAGTGATTTAGTTAAAGAGATCGTTAAAGAATCAAATAACGAACCTATATTCGTAAAAATAGATAGAGGTAATAACCATGACATTTAACATACCTGTATTAGATCTCGATATATCTGGAACTAACTTAAGTAATAGAATAATTGATGAGTCACATGACTTATCAAATAGACCTGTTAGAAGTATAGCTGCTAACTATGGTCCATTTTTTGCTGAGAGTTTAATAATTAAAGATGGTAGTAATATATTATCTAGAGGTACTGATTATCAATTAGTAGAACTTCAACAAGAAGCTACTTTAAGATATGGTAAAGAAATAGTTTCTGTTATTTTAATTATTAATAGTTCTATAAACTCTAATGTAACTATTACTTATCAAAGTCTAGGTGGGCATTTTGTACATAATGATTTTGCTGTAGCAAATTTATATCAAAGTGTTATATCAGATAATAGACCTATTAACTGGAATGAAGTATTTAATAAACCAGCAGAATTTAATCCTGTTATTCATAGACACTTATTAGATGATGTATATGGTTTTGAACCAGTAGTAGATGGTCTAGAAAGAATAAAAAGAGCTATAACGTTAGGACAAACAAGTATAGTTTTAGAAATAGTTAATTCTTTATTAGGTAAATTTGTACATGGCGAAATACCTATAGTTATACCTAATGAAAAAATAGTTCAATATGATTCTTTACTTTATGTTTTAAGTAAAAGAAAAATACTTAGTAATGCAACTATAGATGTTTTAGATAGTACTTGGCATAAAGGTGATAGTGTTAGATTTGAAATAGACACTATAGGAATGCCAATTGGATTAAGCTTATATTGGGAATTATATAAACCAGGTAATAACATTAGTTTATTTAGTGTTAAGAATGGTTATGTAACTTCTAATAATAATAAAATATATATTAATTTATATATACCAGCTGCTTTAAATATACAAGATTATCCTTTATATTTAGGTCTTAAATATGCACCAAGTGATCCAGAATACTTAGCTGTATCTTATAAAATAACAGTAGATGAAATAATAACTACTACTTCAGCTTTAGGATTTATGATAAATTCTCCTTCTGACTCTGTAAATAATGCTCATTTATTTGCATCTGATTATGATGTCAATGATGAATTAAGAACATACTACTTAGCAACTAATTATTAAAATGATATAGCTAAGAGGGATTAATTTCCCTCTTAGCTTATTGTACTTTTTTAATTGAAATAGAATTTTATGATTAACAACAAAGGAATTAATATGTTACCTTTCTATAACCAATTTATTTTTAAGTATGCTATAAAGAACCATTTATATTTACTTAATCCAAAAGTAAATAAACAAGATATAGTTATATTACCTAAAGATGCTGTTTTACATTATTTAGATTTAACTAATGATTCTTTATTTCCTACTAGAGAATTACCTTATCTTAAAGATTTACCTAATAATAAGAAAATACCTATATATCATATAGAAGATTTAATTCTTAAAGAAGGAACTACATCTTTATTGAATAAGTATTTATCGCAAGATATTCGTAAATGGAATATAAAGAATATTAAACATTTTAGAAATGTTAATTTATTAGAATTACCTAATACTGATGTAAACTTAATTTCTATTTTTAACTATAATACTATTAAAGACTTATACAGATATAGTACTTCTATGTTAGCTGAACATAATAAATACTATAATTTAATGTTTACTTATTTTAGTTATGTTAAAAAATCTATAGATGCTTCTCCAGTGAGCAAACATTTTATTAGAATAAATTTACCTACACTTATTCCTTCTTATTTTATTATAGATAAAATTATAGAATTTAATATTGTTAAATATAGTAGAGTAATTAAAGATTATAAGCTTAAACAAATTATAGATATTTATACTTGGTTATCTAATAAAACTAGAGACAAATCTTCTTTAAAAACTATTCTTGATGAAGATTGTGATAAAGTAGTTATTGAGTTTTATTATAAAGGTTATAACTGTTTCTTACCGTTAAATGTTCTTAGAAGTTTAAACGATGAATGTAGTTTAGAATCTAATGTTAAAGTTAATAGTAGTAAATTACATAGATTATTTATTATGTTTTTATTAAAGTTTCAGAATCAAGTTGATTCTCTAATTGAAGGTGAAACTATAGAACCTATAGAATCAGAAGAAAACACAGTAGAGAAAGATTTAGAAGCTGAAACTCAAGAAGAAATAGATGATACTTCTGATGTAGATGAGTCTAATGAAAGAACAGATACTGATATTGAAATAAATAGTTTATTAGTTAAAAAAGATAAACCTAAAGTAAATAAAGAATTTAAAGATATTGATGTAAATAAACTTTCTGACTTTAACGATAATACAAATATCGATAGTTTATTTTCTGATATGATAGAAAATAAATTAGTAGACATAGATAACAGTGAAGCAGATAATATTTATATAGATGTAACTCATGAACAAGAAGTAGATAAAGAGAATGAAAATCTAGTTCTTAACTATACTGATGAACATAAAGAATCTATACTTAAAGATAAATCTGTAGAAGATAAGTTTAACTTATATATAACAGAATTAGTAGAACTTAAATTAGCTACTTCAGCTGAAATAAGAGCATTGAAGAAACAGTTCAGTAATAGAATGGAACTTAAATCTCCTTATAACTCTACTAAACATTTAGATGTAGATAAAGTAATTACTAAAGAACAATTAACTTTTACTAAAGATGATAAAGATATAACTGTTAATAATATACTAGTATCTGAAGATATGAAGAAAGAACATTTAAGATCTTTCGATGATAAGTATATTAAAAATGTTATTAAGAAAGATATATTAGCTTGCGTAACTAATTTAGAAAAAGCTAATATAATTATTAAAGATTATGAAATTGAAGAAAAATCTGATGCATTAGGTAACTATGAAATTCATAGATTAAGTTTAAGTCCTTTATCTGGTAAAGATTCAGTTGTTTATTTTAAACTACCTAAGATAGATAGTGAAGGTGAACTGATAGCTTCTGGTGTTAAATACAGAGTTCGTAAACAGAAACAAGATTTACCTATAAGAAAGATTAGTCATAATAAAGTAGTTTTAACTAGTAACTACTGTAAGTTATTTATAGCTAGATCAGAAAGAAAAGCTTTTGATAATTATGAATACATAGTTTCACATATTAAAGATTCTTATCTTAATGAAGAAGGTATTATAACTAGTTTAGTTCCTGGTAATTATTTTAACAATTACTTAGAATTACCTAATATCTATAGTTACATGAGTAAGTATTTCTTAAACTTTGAAACTAGTGAATATAAATTCTTATTTAATTATAGTAAAATAGAAACATTTATAGATAAAGAAATTAATAAAAAGTTATTAAGTAAGAAGTTAGTCTTTATTGGTTATAATAATAAGAAAGAAATAATTGTAACTGATTATGATGATGAATTATTTATATATAAAAATGATGATTTAACATCCGTAGGAACTATAGAAGATATTATAAATATAGATAAAACTAAAATACCTAGTTCTTTTAGTACTATAAAGATATTAGGTAAAGATATACCTCTAGGTATAGCAATGGCATATTACTTAGGATTAAGTAATTTATTATCTATTACTAAAACTGAAGTTAAACAAATAGAAAGTAATAAACAATATAAACCAGAACAAGGTGAAGTTATATTAAAGTTTAATGATTATAAACTAATCTTTAACAAGAAGAATAAAGAAAGTACTTTATTGTTAAGTGGTTTCTTATTCTTTAAAGACTTTATTAAAAAGTATAATGTAAAAGACTTTGATAATAAAAGCATATTCTTATTATTAATAGAAGAAAGAGATTTTAATATATTACACATTAAAGAACTAGATCTATTAAAAGACTTATTCTTAGATCCTATAACTATTTCTGTATTAGAAGAAATGAATGAACCTACTGATTACTATAAGTTAATACTGAGAGCTAATCAATTATTAACTAATTTCTCTTATCCAGATATTAATGATAGTCAATATTCTAGAATAAGAGGATATGATAGAATACCTGGTTTAATGTATAAAGTATTAGTAGAGTCAGTTCGTAATCATAAGTTTAAGTTTAATAATAAAGGTAAAATTGAATTAGATCCATATAAAGTATGGAATACAATACTTCAAGATAATACTGTTAAAATAGCTGAAGATATTAATCCTATAACTGATATTAAAGAAATGGAAGCAGTAACTTTAGTTGGATTAGATGGATTAAGTAGAGAAGCTATACCTACTAAATTAAGAAAGTTTAGTAAGCAAGATATGGGGTTAATGTCAGAAGCTACAGTTGATAGTTCAGATGTAGCAGTTAATACATATTTAACACCTTATGCTAAACTTAAGAATATAAGAGGTTTAGTAGACACTGAAGATAAAACTTATAAAGATAATAATAGTAAATTATTTTCTACTAGTGCTATGTTAGCACCTATGATTGAATACGATGATCCCAAACGGATAAACTTCGTAAACATTCAAAATTCACATACTATAGCTTCATCAGGTTATCAACAACCTATAATGAGAACTGAGTATGAATATCTTATTCCATTTAAAGCAGGTAAGTTATACTGTCATATGGCTAAAGATGACGGAGTTGTTATAGCTAAAAGTGATACTAATATAACTATTAAATATAAAGATAATGTAACTGAATCTTTAAACATAGGTAGAATATTTGGTAATGCTGAAGGCAGTGTATATCCTCATAATTTAGTTAGTAATTTAGAAGTAGGTAATAAGTTTAAGAAAGGTGATTATGTTATTTATAATACAAATTTCTTTGAACAAGATTGGTTAGATAATAGTAAGTTAATATTTAAGTTTAATAAATCAGTTTCTGTAGCTTTAACTATGACTAATGATGTATATGAAGATAGCTCTACTATTTCAAGTGAATTATCTAAAGATATGTCTACATCAATAACTAAAGTAAGATCTTTTATTATTGAGTTTAATAAGAATATAGTTAATCTTAAAGAAGAAAATAGTGATCTTGATCCTAATGATATAATGTTTACTATATTAGATGAAAATACTGATTATAGTAATCTAAATGAAAGTAGTATTTTATTACTACAGAATCTTACTAATATATCTCCTAAAGCTAAACTTAAGGGAACTATAGAAAGATATGAAATTAAGTATAATGGTGATATAGCTGACATGTCTCCTACACTTAAGAAGTTAACTAATAGATTAGATAAAGAGTTATATGAGAGAAGTAAGAATACTGAGTATTCTGTAAGTACTGGTAAAGTTACTAGTGAATATAGAGTAGAAGGTAAAAACTTACAGATAGATACATTAGAATTAAAGGTTTATATAACTGTTAACCTAACTGCTGCAATAGGTGATTAAATAATTAAAAAATGCTTTTTTTTAATTATAGTTCGTTTAACTAGTAATGGTTAAATGTTTTTTCTTTAACTGCGGGAAACTCCTTAGAGCTTTAACTACTAAATTTGCATAGTAATATAGCAAACGGCTGAACTAATCATTCAGGTATAGTAAAAATGTTAAAGATTGGACAATCCGCAGCCAAGCTTCTCACGCAGAAGAAGGTTCAACGATCAACCACTAACCATGGTGTAGGATCAAGTGATCCGAAACGGGAGACTCCTTAGAAATAAGGATGAAGATATGATCTAGACTATATGGAAACATATAGCTGCATGTAATGATGCGGGATAGAATTAACGACTCTATTTGAATATAATCGAAGGGCGTGTTTGGTAATCAACTTAAGACAGTTATATCAGATGTATATACGCATAGTATAAGAGGTGAAAGTGGTACTAAAGTAGATGCTCTATTTAGTTATGTAGGTGTGCTTAATAGAATAGTTTTATCACCATTTATACAAGGCACTACTATAAGATTAGTAAAACACGTTAATAAACAAGTAACAGATATTTATTTTAAATAATAATAAGGTCACAAGGGATAGAAATATCCCTTGTGATTTATGTTATCCTGTGAGTGTTTTAAGAACTTAAAGATTTTTTAGTATCATTAACTAAGGAGCATATAATGAGAGTAAATATATTTAGAGAAGGTGGTTATAGCGGTGGTGGTTTTGATACTAGTGGCGGTAATATCACTGGACCTTTATTATTAGTAGCTAATCCTACTCAACCTTTAGAAGCTGCTACTAAACAATATATAGATGGACTTGTTAATACACATTCTGGTTTAACTAGTTTACATTTAAGTTCTAATGATAATATTTTACTTAATGGTATAAATGTTACTTCTACTGAAATTAATAACTTAGCTAATATAAGTAGTAATTTACAGACACAACTTAATAGTAAGTTACCATTATCAGGCGGTACATTAACTGGTTTTATTACACTTAATACTAATCCTAGCAATACTATGCATGTTGCCACTAAACAATATGTAGATACTATAGTTGGTGGTACAGTTGGAAGTGGATTATCAGTAGGTGATGTAGTTAGGAAGACTGTTAGCACTACTCCATTAAGTTTCTTAAGATGTAATGGAGCTCAAGTAAGTAAGACTACCTATAGTGCTCTATATGCAGTTATAGGAGATACTTTTAGTTATACATTTACTACTACTCCTGGTAGCGGTCAACCATGGAGACAGCAGTATGATATCAATCTTACTCAGTCTACAGATATAATTGGATGGACTACTGGAACATCGTTACCAGGAACAGTA
>AMFJ01024970.1_pt1 | contig 11989 bp, 17 predicted proteins | sample 427208 | NCBI WGS metagenome assembly AMFJ01 (sample SAMN02954298, study PRJNA114691) | groundwater metagenome | biome: aquatic; feature: subsurface aquifer; material: sediment; isolation source: subsurface aquifer sediment | place: USA: Rifle, CO | collected 2008-08
TCCTAAAAATCCAAATTCCCAGCAAAACCGACGACAGCCAAATCGCCACCACAATATTACGCCCAGTTGTCAGCACGTATGGATCTTTTACTATTTTACTAGCAAAACTCGCCACAAAAACACTCACTCCACTAATAACTGCAGCAGTAATAGCAAGATAAATTCCTTTTTTATTTTGATAATTGGTCATTTTATTTTCTCGCATTAATTAAACTTTTAATATAATCAATCTGCTCTCTGGGATTGCCGAATTGCATACCAGTTTGATTATTAAATTTAGGCAAAGTATCTTTACTAAATATTTTTTTATATTCTTGGTATGTTTTTAATCCATCTTTAGCAATATTTATTTTTTGGTCTAAAGTTAATTTTGAACCATTTTTTTCATCAAATTTTGGTAACTTTTTCCCATATATAGATTCATAATTTGACTCTAAAATTAATCCAACATAAATTTTACCCGCCTCTAAATTAACTGGGATATATCCACCATAATCTCTACCCTCCCAAACAAAGCCTCCTTGTATACCTGACTTGCTAGCCTCTTCTTTGGATCCAAAAACAGGAATCCCTTTTTCATATAAAGCTTTTTCTCTTTTTCCTTCATCTGAAAGCATTTCAGATGAAGCAGGGTCTAAACCTATTTGTTCTGGTCCTAATAATTTCACCATAATTTTAAGATTTAGTAATTAATACCCTATAATTTATTTATTTCTGAAAATTTTACCGGTTATGTCTTGTTTTTCAACTGGTCCAGAAATCCTTGAATCCATAGAATGCTGACGATTGTCACCCATTACAAAATATTGGTCATTACCCAATGTCAAAGAATAATTTAAAGTTTCATCATCATTAATCATTGTTTTACCTTGAATATATGATTCATCAATAATTTTATCATTTATCAGAACTTGACCATTATTAATTTCAATTTTCTCGCTAGGAAGAGCAATAATTCTTTTAATATATATTCTTTTGGCTATTGGATCATCTATAAATGTTGGGGTTCCTCCACCTGATTCATAAACAACAATATCTCCTTTTTCATAATTTTTATCAAATTTATTAATTAATAAATATTTTTCATCACTAAATGTCGGCTCCATAGCATCTCCAGATACAATAAAAGGTTGAAAAAAAGTATTATGAATAGTAGATGTAAATGTTAACGCTAGTAAAATGTTGAATATCCCAAAAACGATGTAAATTAATATAATTTTTGATACATTTATTTGAAAATATTTCTTTAACAATAAATAGAAAGCAAATAATATAATTGCTATATTAAATATTGATATGGATAATAAGTCGAATTTAGACTGTAAATACGCTAGCGGAATCGCTATGATATTTAAAATAGCAATTATTTTTAATGATGAGATAAAATTTGCTCTGTCAACCTTTAGCATCTTAAGAACTAACAATAAAATTAATGAATCAATGACTATTAGTAGCACACAAATTAATAACATCGCTAAAATTAAATTTAACATTTTGCCTCCTGAAATAATTTACACAAATAACAACCAAATTCTCCAAATTGTTATAGCTACGATCAATATTGTTAAGACTATTTTCAATTTTGAATTCCATTGAGTGTAATTCCACATTAAATACAGTCCAGCTGGCCAAAAAAATATTAATAACAGTATCGTAATTAAATCATATCTACCAGTTTGATTTTTGTTTTTCATTAATCCTCCGAATATTAGTTTCTTTGAATAAAAATTATTTATTAACTAAATGGGTAGTAATTTACATAAAGGTAGAATACCAACCCTAGTGTCCCTAATATACCCATAATAAGCCCAAAGATTGCGCGACCTTTCCCAAATTTTTCAGGATGTTTTTTGAGATCTTTTAATGCAATAATGCTCATAATAATTGCTAACGGTCCAAAAACTAGAATTAACGAAAATATTCCGGCATATCCTGCTGCAATTGCCCAACCAGATCTACCAACTGGTAACATCGCTCTAGCAATCGGATCCTTACTCAAATTTTTTTCCTCCATTTTTACCTCCTTGTTAATTAGTGTTTATGAAAATAATTTTGCCATCTAAAATATGGATAACGGGGACGGTTCTCTTTTACTCTGGAGTTTTACAATTTTATTAATTACCAAATCCAAATTATTATTCTTGCAGACTGAATTTGATTAATTCTTTTTCTATTGTTTTATCGTCAACCCTAAATCCTTTTTTCCAGATAATTTCCTCAGATTTATCGATATCTTTAAAATAAGCTAGTTGAGTGCGAAAAATCTTTTCATTGAATTCATTACCAAAAATTTCTTGAGCTCTTTTGATTATTTCCTTGATTGAATGATAATCTTTGATAATGAAGTATAAATCCACATAATCTTTCCACTTGGCGCGTTGTCCTAAAGCGTGTACTTTCATCACTGATAATGTTAGCAAATTCGGCAACTTTATTCCTTCAAAATTTTCTGAAAAATCAATTTTATAGGGGTAATGAAAAAAAGTAAATCTGACATTGTTGCCAATGAAGGTTAACTCATCTGATTCATTTACTAATATCTCATCAATTGTTATTTTTTTATTTATTTTATTTTTGATAGATAAATTTCCAAATTTTTTTAAACTAAATAGATCAAAATCGATAGATTCTCTATGACCAATGTGTAGAGCAATAGCAGTTCCGCCCACTAAACCAAAATCTTTAGAAAAAGATTTAATAATTGGTAAATTTTTTATTTGATCTTGAGTTAATATTTCTTTATGCATTAGACCTTCATTAATTTGTTCTTATGAGCAAAATATAATTTAAAATAATTGATTACTTCTGGCCGATAATTAATTCTTTGCCTATCTATTTGCTTATTAAAAATAGAAGTGGTCTTTTTAATTCCCAAAATAGAAAGAAGTTTTTGCACATCATCCCAGTCACCGTAATTTAAAGTATGCTCCACAATTGATTCGGCAGATAGTTTTTGATAATTTTTAACATACCATATTAAATATGGCCGCGATTTGATAAAGTTGGTTAATTGACTTCTTGTATTTTGCATAATTTAGTAAATATTTTAGGTATTTTATAAGTTAATTATACCATATTTTTTGCTTAATTACCAACCAAAATTCTTAGATTTTCTCATTTGATTAAATTGTTAATCCATAATTTGTAATCAATAATCTTAATGATGTTGATGTTGGCAGGATTTAATCATACCGAGTATTGTTTTTGCCTCACTTTCATCGATTCTATCTAATAAATTGATCTTTTCTTTTTAATAGATAAATCGTAAAAAATATCAAAATAATAACTGAAATTATATCAATCCAATATGAACTTATAACACTAATACCAGCAAGTAATAGATAATAAACAATTGATCCCATTCCTACCATGGCAAAGATAATGTATCCATATAAAGCCCATGTTTTACGTTTTAATAATCCAATACCAACTATTATTCCTATTGTACGTAAAATAATATTCAATAAATCAACAAATAACAAAGAACCCAAAAGCTGGAAAGATGCACCAATTATCAGTAACCAAGCAATAGTGTCGATCCCAAAAAAAGGTTTTTTTGTTGAACTGGGTTGGGTTTTTAATTCTTGATTTTGAATTTGATTTTCCATTTTCCCTCCTAATTATTAATTTGTTGTTTATTAAAAAAATGCGCGAATAAGCTTGTAATACTATAAATTGAAAAAGTATAAATAATAAAAGTTTCTAAGGAATTAATATATCGAAAATTTATATAAGTTTGAAATGGAATCAATATCGTTACTATTATTATTTGAACTAATTTAGCATTGTTACCAGAATAATAAATCTTTTTTATTACATTCGCGTCTTCTACTGTATATATTATGATGGCATTAAGAATAGTTTTAGCAAAATTATAATAAATCATAATGATTAACAAAATGTTTAAAATACTTTTGTTACCCAAAATTTTATCAAAATGTAAGTAAAAAAATGCAAAGAATGTAAGAATGGTTATTAAGAATGCATTAATATTCGTAACACTCGTTTGTTTGTTATAAGGTATGGTTTCATTTATTTTGAAAGTATAATAAGTTCCTATTATTAAGTTATATAAAATAATTAATAGAATTATTACTTTCCACAAATCTTTTGATATTATCTCTAGCAATATATTTCTTAACGATGGCAAAGATATTACTAAACAAAGAATTATTAATAATAAAATATATGAATCTAATTCGTCATATTTGGGTAGATATTTGATAAAAAAATAATTAGCTTTATCTATAAAAGCATTAAACTTATTTATTTGTTTTTGGCTCTTTTTTTGATCGTATTTAAACATCATCAATAATTCCTTACTATCCGTTTATTAATATTAATGTTGATGTTGGCAGGATTTAATCATACCGAGTATTGTTTTTGCTTCTGACTCATCAATTTTATTAATCGCCAAATCTCCATGACAAAGTAGCCAGTCGCCCTTTTTGGCTTTTGGCACAAGAGAAATATCAACTTCCTTATCACCATCAACAATAACTTTTAGTTTTTCGTTTTTAGTTTTTAGTTTTATTTGTACTGGTGTTGCTAGACACATATTTACTCCAGTTAATATTGGTTAATATCTGTTAATAGAAGTTAATATTAGTTATATAACCGTTATTAACAATTTTTAACCATTGTTAACTATTATTAACCTTTCTTCGAAAGGAGTTTACACAAATCCACTAATCGATGAGAATAACCCATTTCATTATCGTACCATGCTGTAATGTGAACAAGGTTACTGTCAACAACTTCAGTTAACTCACTATCAACAATTGATGAATATGCGCTACCTCTAAGGTCTGATGATACAAGCGGCTCATCACTTACTAATAATATCCCCTGCATCTTGCCGCTAGCATATTCGCGCAAGATATCATTAACTTCCTGTTTAGTTGTTTTATGCTTTACTAAACAAACTAATTCTACCACTGATACAGTTGGAGTTGGCACTCTAAGTGCAATACCATGCATCTTACCTGCGAGCTCAGGGATTACTTGTGATATAGCTTTAGCAGCCCCAGTAGACGTTGGTATGATGTTTTCTACAGCGCTACGACCACGACGAGGATCTTTTTTGTGTGGACCGTCTACAAGGTTTTGATCAGCAGTATACGAGTGTACCGTAGTCATCCAACCTTTTTCTATCACAAACTCTTTGTTAATAGCATAGGCAATTGGCGCAAGACAATTAGTAGTGCACGATCCCATCGAAATTACATTATGTAATTCAGGATCATATTTTTCTTCATTAACACCCATTACTAGAGTTATGTCTGCGTCTTCCGATGGAGCCGAAATAATTACCTTCTTAGCCCCAGCTTTAATGTGAGCACTGGCAGCTTCTCTTTTAGTAAAAAATCCTGTTGACTCAATAACTAGCTCAACGCCCATTTTTTCCCATGGCAACCTAGCAGGATCTTTCTCAGCTAAAAATGCTAGGTTAATATCTTTATCATACTTACCATAAACAGTATCATATTTTAATAAATATTTAAGTTGTTCTATCTCGCCTAAATCATTAGCAACCATAATTGGCAACTCACCATCATTTGCACGATAAAAAGTCCTACCTATTCTACCAAATCCATTAATGGCTATGTTCATTATAAGCCTCCTGATAAACCTACCAAATACGAAATTAACTAAATACTAAAGTAAATAAGAAAATTTTAGTACCATTTTTAGTATTTCGCTAAATTAGTATTTCGTAGGATAATTATTTACTAGCTGCTATATTACAAATCTTTATAAATTCCCTAGCTTTAAGTGACGAGGCACCAACTAATACCCCATTAATTTCTTTTTGATGTAAAAATTCTTGGGCATTTGATGCATTTACACTGCCACCATATAAAATTCTTGTGTGATGCGCTATTTCTGACCCATATTTTCTGGTAATTTTTTCTCTCATCTTCTCAACAACCATGTTAGCATATATACCAGATGCTGGCTCACCTCCAACATTTGTACTAATTGCCCAAACTGGCTCATAAACTAAAATAATATTTTCCATCTCTTTTTTATTAATACTTCTTAAAATCTCATTCATCTGATCAAAAATTTGATCAAAATTTGGTTTGGTTAAATTGGTTTTTTTATTTTCGCCAATGCAAAGTATAACTCTTAGATCATTTTTTACTGCAACTTTTACTTTTTTAGCAACTTCTAAAAAACTTTCGTGAAGATATTTTTTCCTCTCACAGTGACCAACAATTACATAATTTGCCAGTGATTTAATCATAACTGGTGAAACTTCGCCAGTGTAAGCTCCTTTTTCTTCATAAAAAATATTCTGAGCCCCAAGATGGATATTTTTTGCCCTTTTTTCTAAAATCTCTTGCATTGGATAAAGCCAAACAAAAGGTGGACAAAGTACTACTTCTGACTGAGAATCTTCAAAATTATTCTTTAGATATTGTGTTAGTACTATAGCGTCAGATAAACTGGTATTCATTTTCCAATTAGCAACAACTAGTGGTTTCATAGAATCCTCTCTTTAAAATTCAAAATTCCCCCACTTCGCTCAATAGAGCTTCGAGGGACAAGCAATTTTTAATTTTTAATCAATGTTCAAAACTAAAATCTTAAATCTAAAAGTTAAAATTATAGTATTGAGTTTTTAAATTTAAGTTGTGGCTTTAAGTTTTTCGTTTTTACTTTTAAGTTAATAACATTTGAATTTGATCCGCCTAGGCATCGCTTATGGCGAGACTGGTTAAAAATTACAAATTAAAAATTTGAATTTAAATTACTTCATTAAGTAATTAATTACATCCTTTATCTCCACCAACTTCCCTTTTTCTTGATCACGTTTTTTAATTTCCACTGAATTCTCTTGTAATGTCCTCTCACTTATAATTATTCGCGTTGGGCAACCAATCAAATCAGCATCAGCGAACTTTTCCCCAGCACTAACTTCCCGATCATCATATAAAACTTCAACCCCAGCATCATATAGCTGATTATATAATTTCTCTACCTTAGTTTTTGGTTTTGAGTTTTGCTTGTCCCGCGAAGCTTTAGCGGAGTGGGAAGTTTTTAATTCTATCAGATGTACCTGATATGGTGCTACCGATTCAGGCCAAACAATCCCTTTGTCATCATAATTACTCTCCACGATCGCACCCATATTTCTGCTAATACCAATCCCATAACAACCCATCAATACTGGCTGCCTTTGCCCTTTATCATCAATAAAATAATAATTAAATGATTTAGAAAATTTATCGTTGAGCTTAAATATGTTACCAACCTCAATGGTTCTATCAATTTTTCTGAGCTTTTTATTACCACACTGGGGACATACCCCCTTTTGTTTACCCTGACCTGCCCCGAGTATTCGCGAGGGGGCTGTGTCAAAGGGCTTCTCAGTAATCTCTTTATTAACTGCAATATTACATTTGTCACATACATGAATTTCATCTTCACCCGCCTCACATGGAACCTGAAATTCATGAGAATATTTACTAAAAGTTCCACCTGAGGCAAATGTTAAATAAACCTCTTTAAAACCTAACCTTTTAAAGATTTTAACGTAAGCTTTAGTCGCTTTTTCGTAATATTTATCAAGATCTTCACTATCTTTATGAAATGAATATAAATCCTTCATCAAAAATTCTCTACCGCGGAGTAAACCTGATTTTGCCCTCACCTCATTACGAAATTTGTTTTGAATTTGATACACATAACGCGGTAAATCTTTGTAGGAACTAGCAAATTGTTGAACAAGTGGGGTTATAACCTCTTCATGGCTTTGATTTAGCACAAATTCACTACCAGAATAAAGTTTTGTTTTAAAAAGTACATCAATATTCTCGCGACCAGTTGTCTTATATTTCTCAATTGATGTCAGAGTTGGCATTAATACCTCTACACCACCAATATTATTAATTTCTTCCCGAACGATGTTCTCTATCTTTCTAAGAACCTTTAAACCTAATGGCAAAAAGGTATAAACTCCAGCCATTTCTTTATCAATAAACCCACCTTTAATTAAAAGTTGGGCATTTAGTGATGTTTCCTCTTTTGGCACATTTTTTCGGGTTTTAGTAAAAAGCTGACTTAGTTTCATAATTTTGTGTTAATCTCCACCAATCATATCTCACTAATTTCACTAACAATATTTTTAGTGAAATTCGTGTAAAAATATTAGTGGAGTTTAAATCATTATCATTCTATTCTGATTATATCAAACTACCTATTCATTATCCACTTTATAATATCCTGATAGGTTACCAGAGCCATTAAAATTAATAAAAAGATAAAACCAAGCCAGTGTAAAAAATTTTCTACTTCCGACTTAACAACCTTTTTACCACCAATTCCTTCGAGAACCAAAAATACTAATCTTCCTCCGTCAAGCGCTGGCAATGGCAAAATATTAAAAAATCCAATAACAATCGAAAGTAAGGCAATAAATCTTAAGACATACAACCAACCAAAACCCACTACTTGGTAAAGTAAAGCAAATACTCCGATTGGCCCCGATACTGCCTCAGTAGGAGCCTTAACAGAAGTAAACACCGAACTAATCAATTTCCAAATAAATAATAAATTAAGCCAAATTACCGAACCAATTTCTTTGATTGCCTCTATTGGCGCCGTATACCATGGACCCTTGTTAATTTTGCCACCAGTTTCCGCCATGGAAATACCCAGTGGAGCTGTTGCATTATTACTTAGTGTAGCTTCTTTGACAATTTCCTTATTAAAACGCTTAATTTTAATTACTATTTTTTCGCCCGAATGCGCAATATTATATTTTGTTACATCTTCAGCACTAGAAAATACTTGATCATTAATATTGATGATAAAATCATTAGCTCTGATATCTACTAATTGCGCCGGATACCCTTTTTCTACTCCAGTTATTACAATTTGATTGGGTAATTCGCTAGGTAAAACCCAAAACCAAATAGTCATTAAAACCCAAGCTAGTACTAGATTTAAAATCACTCCAAAAGTAACAATTTTGATACGATTCCAAACACTTGCATTAGAAAATGACTTTGGATGATTAATATGCTCTTCTTCGCCAAGCATAGCGCAATACCCACCAATTGGTATAGCATTAATTGCATAAGTAGTTTCTTTAATCTTCTTTTTCCAAATAGTTGGCTTAAAACCAAAAGCAAATTCCTGAACCTCCACTCCAGCACGCTTAGCCATTATAAAATGACCAAACTCATGCACCATCACAAGTAAGCCGATAGTAAAAAGAAAGATTATTATAGTAAGAATTAACATGATAAATATTTGTTATTTATTGTGATTAATAGTTATACATGGTTATTCCTTGTAATTCATTAAATAACAATGAATAACGCAAAGCAAATAACTACAAATAACTCTTATTTTACACTTTCATCAACTCCGCGCTTTTTTTATCTGTTTCTTCTTCAATTTTACGATTAAAGTCATCAATAATTTTATTAAGCTCTTCTTCTGCTCGATAGCGATCATCTTCGGTTAATTTGCTATCTTTTTCTAAAGCTTTTATTTGATTCCATGAATCTTGTCTAACATTCCTAAGCATTACTCTGGCCTCCTCCGCAACTACCTTAATATGTTTAACTAATTCCTGGCGTCTTTCCTCGGTAAGTGGGGGTAAATTTATTACTACTGAGCTACCGTTGTTTACTGGGTTTAAACCTAATCCAGCATTTCTAACTGCTAACTCAATATCCCCTAAATTATTACGATCCCATGGTTGGATTGAGATAGTTTTCGCATCTGGGATAGATATGGTAGCCATTTGCCTAATAGGTGTTAATGTCCCATAGTATTCTACTTTGATATCATCTACTAACGAACTATTAGCTTTACCAATTCTTAAATTTTTGAATTCACCCAGCATTTTGTCAATTACTAACTGCATTTTTGGTTTAATACCACTAATGATAGATTGATACATAACAACCTCCAGTTGAACTAAAAACTTAAAACGTAAAACTCAAATGTTCATAAATTTTAATTTTTAAGTTGTAATTTTTTAGATTTTAGTTTTTACTTTTAAGTTTAATTTATGACTGTCCCTACATCTTCTCCCATTGCAGCTTTAACAATATTATCTCGCCCAAATATATTAAAAACCTTAATGGGTATGTGATTCTGTTGACAAATTTTAAATGCTTCTTGATCCATCACCTTTAAATTTTGGTCTATTGCCTCTTGATAAGATAGCCTATCATATTTCTTTGCATTTTTATTAATCATTGGATCAGCACTATAAACTCCATCGACTTTAGTACCCTTTAATATCATATCACAATTTAACTCATGTGCTAAATTTGCACTGATAGTGTCTGTAGAAAACCTGGGTTTCCCCATTGCTACAGAAATTATGATTTTATTATCTTTTAAATCTTTGTTCGTTTTATCTAAATCAAACTTTTCAATTATTTCTTGGTATGAATAAAATGAAACAATCTGTGATTTTTTATTAAATCGATTTTCTAACGCATATTTTAAAACTATTCCATTTAAAATAGTAGCATTCAGCCCTATCCAATCTGCTTCTTCTTGCTTTAAGAATGAAAGCTTATTTTCTCTGCCACGATAAATGTTTCCTCCACCAACTACTACAATAATTTCTATCCCTTTATTGCTTATTTGCGTAATTTCTTGTGCATAGTTTAAAATCTTCCTATCATCAAAAAATTCACTCTTATCACTTGAGGCAAACACCTCTCCTGAGAGTTTAAATAAAATTCTTTTTGATTTATCCATTAATTCTCCAGTAAAAATAAAATCTGCTAATTTAATGTTAGCAGATTTTATTTATTAGAACAAGATAATATTATTCTTTAATCAGATTTTTAGATTCTTCTAATACCTTTTCCCAATCACTCATTATTAATCCAAATCTTTCTTGTCCGAATTCTCTTATCTTGATATCTAATTCTCTAGATTTTTCTTCAAACCATTTTTTTTGAAAAAAACCCAAATTAAAATCATTAATTCCCTCTAATTCCCTAGCGAGAAATACAAGCTTTACATCATCTAAATCATTAGGATCTTTTAAATCATACCCTAATTCTTCGGCCACTTTCTGTTCCCTTGGAGTCATAGTGTTAATAAATAGTTGTTCTTCTGACAACTCGAGATTTGCAATTGATCCTTCGATACTTGGTTTATTCTCCATTTTTACCTCCCTATTTACTTAATTTGGTATCTAGCAAATTTTGCAACAACGATATTTTCACCAATTTTTTGGATCGCAGATTGAATCAATTCTTCTATAGTTTGATCTTGATCTTTAATATATGGTTGGTTTAACAAACAAACTTCTTCATAAAATTTAGCAAGCTTACCTTCAACAATTTTATCAACTATATTAGAGGGTTTTCCTTCAGCTGATGCTTGTTCTTTATATATCTCTTTTTCTTTATCAATAACTTCCTGAGATATATCTTTTGCTGATACATAAAGTGGAGCACTTGCTGCAATATGCAAACAAATGTCGTGTGCTAAGACTTGAAATTGCTCGTTTTTAGCTACAAAATCTGTTTCACAATTTAATTCTAAAAGCACGCCAACTTTACCGCCGGCATGAATATAACTTGTAATTATACCTTGATTGGCAGATCTATCAGCTTTTTTAGCTGCTTTAATCGCGCCTTGTTTGCGTAATAATTCTTCGGCTTTATTAATATCACCACCTGCTTCTTCAAGCGCTTTTTTGCAATCCATCATACCTACGCCAGTTTTTTCTCTTAGTTCTTGAATATCTTTAGTTGTGATAGACATATAACCTCCTTAAATTATCTAATTTCTAATTGACCTAATTGCACTAAATAAATTCCAAATCCCAAGCACCAAATTACAAATAATTTTTAAAATATCAATTATCAAATTCTTAATAAGAAAAAATATTTGTCCCAGTTTTAATCATTGTAATTTAAGTAATTATAATTTATTTGAGATCTGTTATTTGAAATTTAATATAATAGACTTGTTACGTAATAATTTTTGTAGCGAA
>AMFJ01020078.1_pt1 | contig 11988 bp, 11 predicted proteins | sample 427208 | NCBI WGS metagenome assembly AMFJ01 (sample SAMN02954298, study PRJNA114691) | groundwater metagenome | biome: aquatic; feature: subsurface aquifer; material: sediment; isolation source: subsurface aquifer sediment | place: USA: Rifle, CO | collected 2008-08
ATTTTGAGTCCATGTTGCGTGGTCACTGCAAGCATAGCCACAGCGTGTATGTTTCACTGGTTTTTTCACATAAGTTGTTATTAATGATTCAAGATAGGTAGTTAAATCCTTATTCACATAATCATCAATCAACCACATAGTCGGCTCATTTTTATAGGCAAAACCAGTGAGATCAAAATGCAACACAGCATTCACTGGAATTTTTTTCGCTTGAAAATCTTTCACCACATATTGCGAACCAACCAAACCAATTTCTTCTCCTGCATACCAAACAAAATAAATTGGCTTCTTGAAATGTATGCCGCTATTAATAATTGTTCGCGCAGCTTCAAGTATAGTTGCACTACCAGAACCATCATCATCAGCGCCTGGACTATCATGAAATGAACTAGACACGGTATCCATGTGTGCGCCAATCACAACGCCTGCCTCATTTGACGTGCCAATTTTCACCACTAATGATGGCTGCTTATATGAACCAGTTTTCACGAAATATGTGTTAATATCACCACGTCCTGCTTTCTGTGCTAACGTTTCCACTTGTAATTTAATCCATTCTGCTGCTTTTAATCCATTTTCTGTTCGCACATCGCGATCAGGAAAAGTAGATAGTGTTGTTAAATCAGCCCACATTGCTTGCGGGTTTAATGATGATAATAATTGGTTTACTTGTGTTGGATATTGAATTTTGTAATCTAGATTTTCGTTAGCAAACTTAACCGGCACAGAAATATATTGTTGCAAAAAAGTGTTTGCTGAGAGTTTTGATTTTTCATAAGCATCACTCACATCAATAAAACTACCACAATCTTTTGTGCGTGATTGCTTGGCTTCAATCAATTGCGACACGCCATCATCATTTGTTTTGATTAATGCAAATGATTGTTGCATAGCAAGTGTCTCGTGCGATACGACTGTTTTATTCAATAAACAAGTTGGCGCAACAATAATGTGAGGTGATGCATTTGCGGTAAGCGAAATAAAAGATAATGTTAATACAGAAATAATTTTTTTCATGAATGCTCCTTTTCATTGCATCCATGATTGGTAGCATAAATTAATAGAAAATGAAAGTAAGGATCTATTTTTTCAACTAATCAACACTCGTCATCCCACACCTCGCGTACGTCATCCCCACGAAAGTGGGGATCTCATGAATATTTCGCAAGATTCCCGCTTTCGCGGGAATGACGCGTAAAAACTAGAGATTCCCGCTGGAGATTATCCCCACGAAAGTGGGGATAGGAATGACGAATTATTTACTTACCAGCGTTATCGATTGCACCTTGCAATTGATTTTGATTCATTCCACCAGGAACATAAGCGATATTACTGCTAGCCTTAGCATCTGTTTTACCGATGAAGAAAGCGGGCGTGCCAAATAATTTTAAATCTTGTGCAAGTTTAACATTTGATTTAAGTTGGTTTTTAACCGCATCACTATCCATATCTTTTTTCAGCTTATCAATATCCAAACCAGCATCTTTTGCTGCCTGCATAACGGTATCTTGTGTTAATGGCTGTTTTGCTGTTAATACGGCATGATGAAATTCATAATATTTACCTTGCATATTTGCCGCGAGGGCTGCACGTGCAGCAAAGTCTGACATTTCACCGCGAATTGGAAATTCTTTAAAGACAAATCGGACGTTTGAATTTGATTTCATGATGGCATCAATCACCGGTGCCATGTCGATGCAATGCGGACATTGGTAATCAAAAAATTCAACCACAGTCACTGTGCCATCTGCATTACCTACAACTGGATCACTTGAAGTGCGGAATAGTGCATTTGCAAATTGACCAACATTTTTTTGTGTTGATTTAATGGTTGATTCTGCTTGTTGATATTGTCTCTTTTGTAATTCTTGAACAGCTTGCATGATCACTTCTGGTTTTTGAAGTAAATAATCATGTACGACAGATTCAATTTTTGCTCTTTCTTGCGGGCTAACAGATACGGCTGCAAAAACGGGTGTGGCTACGGTTGTCACTAATGCAGCAGCAATGGCTGCTTTTACAAAACGTTTCATCGAGAATCTCCTTGGAAGGGTTAGCGAAATCAAACGATCATAACAAACCAATATTGAATGATAAAGCAGGATTTTACGCCTTTTTTAGCCAAGCTGAAATTTTCTTTTCACGTTCCTCTTTTATCTTTTCAACCAGCTGATTACCGATTAATCCTTGCGCAAGCAATTCCTGTACATTATATGACTTAGCTGCATGGGCACAACTTGTCAGCCAATCCGAATCAAATTTAACTTGTCGTACGCGCGCGACACTTTGACAAGCTAATAAAAATTGCTGAAACCGTTCTTCACGACGAAAAATATCCAGCGCATTAAATAAGGCTAACATTTCTGCTGCCGATTGATGCTGTGCATTTAATGCGTGATCAGCATGTAATACCACTAATTGCGCCAATTCACGATAAGCGTTTGGCACACGATAACGTTTGCATAGGGTAGCAACAGCTGATTTACTTCCTAAATGATGTAATAATGCGGCGAAACGCACGACAGGTAAATCAGTCAGTTTTTCTGCTTCGCATAATGCTTTCATCCCGGCATCATTCATGGAAATTTCTGGAAATAATTTTTTCAATGCACCGCAATCATGTAATACAGCAAAAAATTTTTCTGGATTTTTTTCACTTAATGCTCGTTCCCATTCTTTCCACACGCGTTCAGGTACCAATGCATCCACCTCACCTGCCGCTGCCATTTGCTGCATTAAGTTGATTGTTTCCGGCGCAACACTAAACCCTAACGATGTATATCGCGCGAGAAACCGTGCGACACGCAAAATGCGTACTGGATCTTCGACAAATGCAAGCGATACATGACGTAATATTTTTTTCTCTAAATCTGCTTTGCCATGATAAGGATCAATCAATTCACCTTCTAACGTTTGCGCCATGGCGTTAATGGTTAAATCGCGGCGAATTAAATCATCTTCTAACGTCACTAGAGGCGAACTATCGAAAGTAAAACCTTTGTAACCAGGTTTGACTTTTCTCTCCATTCTGGCTAATGCATATTCCTCATTTGTTTTCGGGTGAAGAAAAACAGGAAATTCTTTTCCTACTTGACGAAAACCTTTGCTTAACATTTCATCAATTGTTGCGCCTACCACCACATAATCACGTTCTGTGATTGGTAATCCAAGTAATTGATCGCGAACAGCCCCTCCGACTAAATAAATTTTCATGTAAGATATAGCCCTTTCATTAAGAATTATTGAGCGCCAATGCAAACGTTATCAGGATTAATCATTTCCTATTTTGGAAATAGTGTGGCAGTTGAAGCAGATGATGGGCAAGTATTTCAGTGTCATTTGCGTCGAAATCAAGAATTACCTGTTGTTGGAGACCGGGTGGAATGGGTATTAGGACAAGGAAATACTGGCACGATTGAGGCTATTTTACCGCGAAAATCACTGCTTGCGCGGGGTGATGCGCGCGGAAAAATGAAGCCGATTGCTGCCAATATTGATGCCATTGTTATCGTCATGGCACCCCCGCCCATCTTCACGGAATACCTCGTTGACCGCTATTTAATTGCGGCAGAATTATTAAAAATTCAACCGATTATTGTGATCAATAAGATTGATTTGTTGGACGAAAAAGGCAAAAACAAGGCTCATTTATTACTTGATCCTTATCGAAAAATTGGCTATCCAATTGTTTTTTCTAGTGTTTTTATTGAAGATGGGCTCGAAGATTTAAAGCAAGTCCTGCAAAAAAAATTGGCCGTGCTGGTGGGTCCGTCAGGCGTTGGGAAGTCATCTATTATCGCTGCTTTAAGCGAAGGCCTGCTCATTCGCATTGGCGATGTCACCGGAAAAGGCATTGGCAAACACACAACAACCGCCACACGTTTGTATCATTTACCGAATGGCGGCAGCTTAATTGACTCACCCGGCGTGCGTGAATTTAATCTATGGCCGATCAAAAAGCAGGAAATTTTAGCGAGTTTCCATGAATTTGATGCTTATAAAAATGAATGCAAATTTCGTGATTGTTCGCATTTAGTTGAGCCAGGTTGCGCCGTGCAAGCTGCCGTTTCGCATGATAAAATCAGCGCAAAACGCTATTCCAATTATCAAGAATTAATGAAAATGAGCATCAAAGAATAAATGTTTAGCACCCCTCCTGAACACTTTCGCATTCGCAGTTTTGTGCGTCGCATTGGTCGTTTTACCAATGCACAAGAGCGGGCTATGCAAGAAAATTGGCCTCATTTTGGTTTGGAAATTTCTCTTGGATTGATTGATGACACCCATATTTTTGGCCGCGAAGCACCCTGTTTTTTAGAGATTGGATTTGGCACAGGACAATCATTATTAGCGGTTGCAAAAGCGCAGCCAGAAGTCAATTTTATTGGTGTCGAAACACATCCGCCTGGTGTTGGCGCATTATTGCTTGGTATGCAAGCAGAAAATTTATCCAACATTCGCGTCTTTCATACTGATGTGATTGATGTGCTAGAAAAATGTATTTCCAATGCAAGCTTAGACGGCGTGCAAATATTTTTTCCTGACCCTTGGCCCAAGCGGCGTCATCATGCAAGACGTCTCATTCAACCAGATTTTTTGAAATTAATTGTGCAAAAATTAAAAGCAAATGGCGTACTGCATCTGGCAACCGATTGGGAAGATTATGCCAAACACATGTTACGCGTGGTTTCAGACAATCAACAATTGATTAATTTAGCCGGATTAAATCAATTTGGTGCGCGTTCTTCACAACGTCCTATACTTACCAAATTCGAGCGCCGCGCGGTACGCGAAGGACGAAAAATTTACGAATTACAACTGCAAAAAATATTTGCGTGATGTAATCCATCATCGTTAGAATCGCCTGCAATAAGAATGTTTAATGTGTCATTAGAATCATGTCATTCTCGCGAAAGCGAGAATCTATTTTGAGAGATCCCCGCCTACGCGGGGATGACACCTAAGTTCTCAGCAAATTAATAAGGCTATCTCATGCGTCAATTATTTTTACTGTTATTATCATTTATTGTGATTACTTTGTCTGGCTGCGCTACACAAAAATATTCTTATACACCACCAGACACGGCCACTGGAAAAAGCTGCATTGCTCGCTGCATGGTTGGTAAAAATTCTTGTGAACAACTTTGCTTACTAAAAAACCCAAGCTGTTGGATACGCGCCAAACAACAAGCTCAGATTGCATTTGACTTATATAAACAGCAGCAGCGCGCGAAAGGACAACGTATACGCAAACGATTAAAAGATTTTGAACAAGACAATGATTGCAAACATGCCTGCAATTGCACGCCTGCTTATAACACTTGTTATACAGCGTGCGGCGGCGAGGTTTATTAAACTAGACAAGTATCAGACACTCACTTAAGCTGTTATAAATTTGATTTGTCACGAGGAAGATGCCATGTCCAAAAGGATTTTTCGTCATCCACTTTTAATCGCTGCAACTAGTCTCATGTTCGCTAACACTTACGCGGTTGCTCCTGGTTTTTATATGGGATTGATGACAGGCCCTGCCACCAATAACGGCGGCGAACAACAAGCTCAAGTTCAAGGTTCAGCTACCACAACAACTGCTACCCCTAAATCAACACAAATTGGTTCGCGCATTTTTATGGGCTACAAAGTCAATCAATATGCAGGTGTAGAAGGCGGTTTAACTTATTTCTCTGGCATTAATTATGACACAAAAGGTGTGCAAACTTGCTCTGGCACAAATGTGCGCGTACGAGATTTTGATATTCTTGGCAAAGGTGATATTCCTATTGGTAGCAGTGGATTTAACGCTTTTGGGAAAGCAGGTGCCGCCATTGTGTATCAATCTACTTCTGGATCACTGAATCCCGATTTAACAACGGATTGTGGTAAAACAACTTACACAAATAGTATCAAACCAACTTTTAGTATTGGCGTTAGTTACGATCTTTCACAAAGCTGGGTAGCAGATCTTTCTTGGAATAGACTCATGACTAGCGGGCCTATTAGCAGTGTTGATTTATTCGCGCTTGGCATCTCATATCACTTCGTGGATGTCTATTGCGGTCAATTCCTTTGCGGTTGATCACAAAAACATTTCGATCAAATCATTTAAAAATCTTTTTCCTAATTCGGTTGGGCAAATCATATTGTCATCTTTGATTAATAAATCGCGCGATTGCGCTTGCTGTAAAATAGGTTGAATTTTTGCGAGTGAAATGCCAGTACGTTTGGTAAATAAAGATGTCCGCACACCATCAGTTAATCGCAGCGCATTTAACATGAATTCAAAAATTAAATCTTTTTCTGAAATAATTTGCGGTGAAAAGTGCTTACGTTTCTCCGCATCCAAATAATCACGCGGATGTTTAACTTGTGAAAAACGTTTAATTTCTCCTGTTTTTGCACACGTTATTTTACTATGTGCACCTGCACCAATTCCCAAATAATCACCAAATTCCCAGTAATTACGATTATGTTTACATTCCAGTAATGCTTGCGAATAAGCAGAAACCTCATATTGTTTAAAACCATATTCACGAAGCAATGATTGGCCAGCTTGCTGCATTTCCCAAATTAATTCGTCTTGCGGCAGAACAGGTGTATGGCGATAAAAATAAGTATTTGGCTCAATCGTTAATTGATACCACGATAAATGAGTTGGCGAAAAATCTAACGCCTGCTGTAAATCATGTATCACATCACTGATCGTTTGGTTCGGCAAACCAAACATTAAGTCCAAATTAAAATTATTAAACGCCTGTCTTGCTGTTTGAATCGCACGAATGGCACTAGTATGATCGTGAATGCGTCCCAGCATTTTTAATTTATCATCTTGCAAACTTTGAATACCAAGCGATAAACGATTCACACCTGCTTGATAAAAATCTTGAAAACGTCCTTCATCAATCGTGCCAGGATTTGCTTCAAGTGTAATTTCAATGTGATTGTCAAATTTAATTCGCTTCGCGACGCCATCCAAAATAGCTGCAATTGCCCGTCCAGAAAAAAGACTTGGCGTACCGCCACCAAAAAAAATACTGATGAGCGGTCTGTCTTCAATGAGCGATAAATGCTGATCGATTTCTTGCAGTAACGCATTGACATACAATTCTTCTGGCAGCGCTTGCTTCATTTCATGAGAATTAAAATCACAATAAGGGCACTTACGTACGCACCAAGGAATGTGAATATAAAGACTTAACGGCAAAGCGTTTGTAATCATTGGCATCAATCAACATCGCAGCTAGAATAGCGGCAAATTATAACAGGAGTCTTTCCATGTCTAAACGTATAAAAGTAGCTATTACTGGCGCAGCTGGTCAAATTGGATACGCCCTTATTTTTCGTATTGCTTCTGGGCAAATGTTTGGAGCAGATACAGAAGTCGAATTAAATTTGCTAGAACTTGAGCAAGCACTCCCTGCATTAAAAGGTGTCGCCATGGAATTAGAAGATTGTGCTTTCCCTTTGCTAAAAAAAGTGAGAATCACTTCTAATGTCAATGAGGCGATGAAAGAGGTGAATTGGGCGGTATTAGTTGGCTCAGTACCACGTAAAGATGGTATGGAGCGATCTGATCTGTTAAACATCAACGGTAAGATTTTCACCGCGCAAGGTCGTGCTATTAACGAAAACGCAGCAAGCGATGTGCGTGTTTTTGTTGTTGGCAATCCATGTAACACCAATTGTTTAATCGCTATGCATAATGCGCCGAATATTCCACGTGATCGTTTTTATGCGATGACATTACTTGATGAATTTCGCGCACGTTCGCAATTAGCAATCAAAGCAAATGTGGATGTTGATGCAATTAGTCAAATGATTATTTGGGGCAATCATTCTGCCACACAATATCCTGATTTTTACCACGCAAAGATTAACGGCAAGCCAGCTACAGATATCATCACTGACATCCATTGGCTGCAAAATGATTTTATTCCTATCGTACAAAAACGCGGTGCAGAAGTGATCAAAGCACGCGGCGCATCTTCCGCAGCTTCTGCAGCAAACGCGGCTCTCATGACAGTTTACAATCTTACTCATGACACAGCGCAAGGTGAAACATTCTCTGTTGCACGCTGCTCTCAAGGTGAATATGGCATTGATGAAGGATTAATTTTCTCCATGCCATGTCGCACAGAAGGTGGAAAATTGAAAGTCATTACTGGCTTAACCCAGAACGAATTTGGTCAACAGAAAATTCAATTAACACTGGATGAATTGCGTAAAGAAAAAGAAATGGTAAAAGAATTAGGATTGATTTAGCGCTTAACGCATAAAGTTTTATCTACGTGTTACTATTTATTTGTCATCCCGTGCTCCTGAGTCCTGAGCTTGTCGAAGAGTCGAAGGATGCACGGGATCCAGCCATAACACCTTATCGTGTTTTTAATGAGTAGTAACGATATACTAATAAGAAGGAGCAATAGCAAAATAAGGATTTATTTATCAATGTTAACATCGCTGCTTTCTTTTGTAATTTCACTTTTGATTGGATTGCTGCTTGGCATTGAACGTGAACGCAGTCATCCTGAGGGCGTGCAAGCAATTGGCGTTCGCACTTTCATTCTTTTTGCTTTACTAGGAACGCTCGCTGCTTTTATCAATCAATCAATATTGACTGCAGCCATCTGCTTATTTGTTTTTGGAATTATCTTGATAAGTTATTTTCGTTCCACTACTCAAGCACGAAAAAATATTGATATCGGCATTACCACTGAAGTGGCTGCGGCTATTGTTTTTGCATTAGGCTATATTGTTCCTTCTTTCCCTCTTACTGCCATCACGGTAAGTGCGGTTGTTCTTCTCGTATTAATTGAACGCAAACGCTTACACGTTTTTTCACGGCAAAAATTAAAACCACAAGAAATTGAATCGCTCATTATATTAATTATTTTTGGCTTAGGTGTGTTGCCTGTTCTGCCAAATCACACCATTGATCCTTGGAATTTTTTCAATCCTAGAAATGTCGGCATATTATTCGCTGCCATCGCCAGCATACAATTTGCCGGGTACATTGCTATTCGATTATTTGGTCAACTCTTTGGAAGAGCAGTCATCGGTTTTTTTGGCGGACTAGTCTCAAGTACTGCTGTATTTGCCACATTACGTGACACATTAAATGGCTCACAATTGATGTGGGCAACCATGGCGTCTGCTATTTTATCGATTGTCGCTATCATTATTGAGTTTGCCATTATTTTATTAGTTGCTTCGCCTACCTTGCTTACATTTGTGATGTGGCCGCTCATCACCATGGGAGTCATTAGCAGCATGATAGCAGCATTGTTATTGCATCTTCAGAAAGAAAAAATTTATTTTTCTTCCAAAAATGTCGTCCCATTAAAATTATCTTCAATATTACTGATCGCGATGTTAATTATGTTTATATTGTTTTTCATTGCGATTACTAAATATTACATCGGAACACAAGGAACATTGTTCGCTGCGTTTATTTCTGGATTATTTGAACTACATGGTGTAGCACTTGCCACTGGTCTTTTATATTTTGAAAATCAAATGAAATTAGCTGATGCAAGTGCTGTGTTAGCAATCGCTTTTTTAGCCAGCTTTGTATCAAAATTTATTTTGTTATGGGTACTCACTCCCCGTTATTTTGCACTTCGATTATCAGCATTATTATTAATTATTTTAGCTAGTGGAACCACAACGTATTTATTACTCATATAATAATCAAGCCTTGGTTCCACCCAATGTGGAACACAAGACTTGTATCTCAATATTAATGATGTGAAACAGCATCCGTCAATTCACTACATAACTTTGCATCGTTAGATTTTGTTGCAATATCACCTAACGAAATAATTCCCGTCATTCGTTTATCCTTGTTTAATACAACTAAACGACGAATTTGGAATTCTTCCATTTGTTGTGCAACTTTATCTAAACTATCCGTCTCGAAGCAATAATGAATTCCTTTTGTCATGACATCACGAAGCGTTGTTTTATTAGGATCTTTTCCTTCTGCGATTGCCCGAATAATCACATCACGATCAGTGACCGCACCGACTATACGATCATTTTCACCCACTGGAATGAAACCATAATCATGTGTTCGCATCTGATCTGCTGCTTGTTTTAATGTAGCTGATGGGGGAAGAAACTCAGGTTTTTTCGACATGATATCTTTCGCAAACATAACTACCTCCTTCATTTTGCAATAGAATTTTTTTTAAAAATCCCTTCTTAATTTTCCTATCTTGCTTTAGGGATATAATTAACTATAACATACTTAACAATGCAAAACCCTCATGAAAAATACTAATTTTTCATGGGGTTAAGTAATAAAAATGGATAAAAAAATGCTTGAAAAAGCTTATGAAAAATTAATTAATATCATCACTGACATAGCAGAACCATTGGCTGTGCAACCAACTCAATATGATTCTTTACTTGATAAAATTGGGAATGCTCGTTTTGTGTTAATAGGTGAAGCCACACACGGAACGCATGAGTTTTATCAAGCACGTATTGCTATCACACAACAATTAATCATGAAAAAAAATTTCATGGCTGTTGCCATTGAAGGTGATTGGCCAGATGCTTATCGACTGCATCGTTATTTGCAAGGAGCTCAAAACAGAGAAGATTGGAAATCTGCCTTTGATGATTTCAAACGATTTCCAACTTGGATGTGGCGCAACACAACCATGCCGCCATTTTTAAAATGGTTACGCGACTACAATGATAATCAAATTGCAAAAATTGGTTTTTATGGGTTGGATTTATATAGCATGTATTCTTCCATGCAAGCTGTCATTAATTATTTATCAAAAGTTGATCCAGAAGCTGCCGCTCGCGCTCGCTTGCGTTATGCTTGCTTTGATCATATCAAACCTGATCCGCAAACTTATGGTTATCTCACTAGCATGGGCGTCAAAAAACCTTGTGTGAAAGAAGCAATTGATGAATTACTTGAATTACAACATCATGCTTTTGATTATGTACGCTCTGATGGAATCGTTTCTGAAGATGAATATTTTTATGCAACACAAAATGCACGATTAGTAAAAAACGCAGAACATTATTATCGCTCTATGTTTGAAGGACATGTTTCGTCATGGAATGTACGCGATCAACATATGGCTGAAACGCTTAATGTGCTTGCAGATCATTTAGAAAATCGCTTTAGAATGCCCGCAAAAATTGTGGTATGGGCACATAATTCTCATATTGGTGATGCGCGTGCAACCGAAGTGAGTGAACAAGGTGAAGTCAATATTGGCCAACTAATACGCGAGCAACATGATGCGGATACTTATTTGATTGGGTTTTCAACTTATGAAGGATCTGTCACTGCTGCTTCTGATTGGGATTTTCCTGCTGAATATAAACATGTTAATCCTGCTCTTCATGGAAGTTATGAAGAATTATTTCATGAAGTTCAACATAAAAATTTTCTGTTAGATTTACGCGGTAATAAAACACTCGAACATTATTTGCATTTACCACGCTTACAACGCGCAATTGGTGTTATCTATCGACCAGAAACAGAACGTGCAAGCCATTATTTTTTTACGCGACTACCTTATCAATTCGATTGCATCATTCATTTTGATCAAACCAATGCGTTAGAGCCTTTAGATATTAATCCCGAATGGAAAAAAAGTTGACATCAAGTCCACAACGCAATTGCACCCATGGCAATTACACCAGCTACAAGACTAAAAAATTCTAGCAAACCCTGTCTTTCATCATGTGCATGTTTGTGAAAATGAACATGATGCAGTGTTGAAATATATAAAAAAGTGCCGGCAGCAAATGCATTAAAGATGGCTGCAATCAATTCACCGTGATTAGTTAATGCCAATAAATTAATTCCCGCACCGCCTAAAATTCCTAATGGTGTCATTAATGCGAAGAAAACCACAATAAAAATAATTTGTTTGAAAGGTAATTCATGCCGCAATAAAATCGTACACAATGCAAAACTTTCTGAACCTTTATGCGCAATGATAGCAATTAATAACATAA
>AMFJ01024383.1_pt1 | contig 11988 bp, 10 predicted proteins | sample 427208 | NCBI WGS metagenome assembly AMFJ01 (sample SAMN02954298, study PRJNA114691) | groundwater metagenome | biome: aquatic; feature: subsurface aquifer; material: sediment; isolation source: subsurface aquifer sediment | place: USA: Rifle, CO | collected 2008-08
TTAATTTTTCATTTCGCTCGCTTCGCTTGATAATAAAAGCCCTGACCAGCTAGTAGTCGGGCTTTTAAGCCTACTTTAAATTATACAAAAGCAAGGAGTCTATTCTTCCATTGAAATGGCATTCACTGGGCAACTGTCAATTGCCTCTTGTGCATCACACTCAACACCTTCGATGACATGTGATTTTCCGTCCTCCATCTTGAATGCGTCAGGACAAAGCGATTCGCATGTGCCACAACCGATACAAAGGTCGTGATTGACTACTGGTTTCGACATATTCTTATTGGCCTGCGAAAATACAAGTTAAGCACGAAATGCAAATTTGCATGTTCGAAACTTAATGCATAAATTCGAGGAATTTAAAATTATTAAAATTATTTATTAAAACATCAGCGATGCGTCTCCTTGAACTTTGGCGCGTTGCTCTGTTTCAAATTTCTGCATTTCCTTGTCTCTAAATTCTACCGTACCTTCGGATTTGTTCCAAACAAATTCATTCATTGGAATCCAAACATTCAACTGCTTCTTTTTCGAATCAAGCCAATCTGCAAAGGTGTTTTTAGCCACGAATATTTGTCTAAGACGTAGTACGTCAGCCTCGCCTTCTTTCTTTTTATCTTCAATTTCAACAATATGAAATCCGATGGCACTTTCTATCACACCTTTGCTTTCCAACTTAGCATCTCCAAAGACTGCCTCAGCCAACTCGGGCATGATTTGATCTTTTTTTATCCAGCCTAGTTCTCCTCCATCTTCCTTTGAAAGACCTTCTGAATATTTCTCCACAACGGATGAGAAATCTTGCCCCTTATCGAGTTCGGCTTGAGCTTTTTCAATCTTCATCTTAGCTTGTGCATCATTATTCTGTTCACGCAATACTCTTTCCGAAAGAGCCTGGGAATACATGCTGGGCAAAACAACAGCTTGTTTGAATTCTTCCAGATCCCATCCATAAGATTTCTGAAGGTCAGCCTTGACCTGTTCAGTTGTGCCATATTCGTTCAGTTTTGCGCTTACAGCCTCGTCCACCTGAGCCTCAGTGACAGTCACGCCTTTTTGCTTGGCAAGAACCGCGATGATCTCATCTTCAACCATTTTGTCCAAAATTTCCCGCTTTTTTATTTCCAATCTCTTCTTCCCAATTTCAGTGGTGAAATCAACTCTCAAACCTTCATTGGAAAAGGACTGTGTCTGATAAAACAGTTTCACTGAATCCAAATTTTCTTCCAAGCCATTCAAATATACCACATGATTCCAACTTACGATTGCCGCTGGAAAAGGAATGACCTTGGAAATCTTCGCAGCGATTTTTTTTCCGATTTCAGTGTCAGTTCCATAGGCCAAAATGCTGCCGAAAGCAACCGTGGCCACCAACAGAATCAGAAAAGCATACACTACCGTTGAGGCAGAGACTTTGATTATTTTTTCGCCGTGCTGGGCTGCAAGGTTTTTAGTTTTCTTTTTCATTTTGCAAGAAGAAAATCAAATGACCGATGGTCAAAAGAATTCTATTATTTGTATGATCACGCTAATGGCGAGATTCAATCATATTTAAACAAAAAATTCCACCATTTCATGTAGTTCGGGACATTCAGCTCTTCTTGGACAACCTGCTGCAGATCCTCAGCTTTCTCTTCTCCCTGCTGGACACTAGGTTTCACGATCACCACATTCTCATCAGGCTTTTGCAAATTCAATTTCTCCTTAGCAACCTTTTCTTGGAATTCAGGTGTTTGGAAATATGCTATGCGCTGTTTCAAAGCTTCATTTTCATTTTGAATCTTCTGCGCCTGCGCCTTCAAATCATCAACTTCCTTCTGAATCTTGCGACCCCTGTATGCCTCCTGAAACGCACTGGTTGAAATGGTGACTGCCAAGATTATGCCTATTATGAAAAAAATAGCCACAAATGAAAATTTTTTCTTCATTCTTGTTTTTTTGCTTATGTTCTATTTCTTACTGGCTGATGAAAAGTGAAGCCGCGGAAAAACCGACCATCGAAATGATTGCCAGCACTGAAATAATGATCCACATGATCCTCGCTCTTCTTTTTCTTTTTTGATGACTCATATTATTTATTATAAACAATTTTTAACAAATTAACAATGGGACCCGCTGACTAGTTATAGCTCAGCGGGTCAAATCACACATGCAACATGAGAGCAATTACCTAGGATAACTAAACGCTCGATTTAATATCTCCATGGCTTCCTCAATCGAAGGAAGTTCCTCCGCACAAGGGACTCTGCAACTCATAAGACCATCGAGCTGATAACCATCCCCTGGTTTAGACATGCCGCCACTGGCCAAGCGCTCAAATGTTTCTCCCATCGTGATCTCATTTCTCATTTTCCACCTCCTCTTTAGTTTTATCTTTTCAAAACTGCCAGATACGCTTCGGACGGAACCTGAACTTTTCCAATGTTTTGCATTTTCTTTTTCCCTTTTTTCTGCTTGTCCAAAAGTTTGTTTTTTCGCGTCACATCTCCTCCGTATAATTTCGCAATGACATCCTTGCGGAACGGCCTGATTGTTTCGCGAGCGATGATTTTTGCGCCAATCGAAGCTTGCACCGGGATCACAAAGTTTTGACGAGGAATAGCGCCGGCCAGTTTCTCCACGATGCGCTTTCCTTCGCGATGAGCCCAATCTCTTGGCACGATGCGTGAAAGCGCTTCAACAACTTCACCAGCCAGAAGGATGTCCAACTTTATAAGATCGGATTTGCGATATCCAACCACGTCATAGCTCATTGAGGCGTAGCCGGACGAAACGCTTTTCAAGTCGTCATGAAAATTCACAATAATATCCATCAATGGCACTTCAAAAGTGAGCAAGATTCTTTCAAGATCAATATATTCAGTATTGAGATAGGTCGAACGCAATGTGCCCATCAATTCCATGATTGAACCGAGATACGTTGCAGGCGTGATGATGTCCAATTTCACATACGGCTCGAATATCTCATTGAGTTGAGAAGGATCCGGCATCTGAGTGGCGCTGTATATCTTTTTAACCTCTTCGCTACCTTTCAATGTTATTTCATAGACAACGCTCGGAGTTGTGATGGTCGGAGAAAAATCAAATTCCCTTTCCAAGCGTTCCCTGATGATTTCCAAATGAAGCAGTCCCAGAAATCCACAACGGAATCCTTTTCCAAGAGCCAGATTGCTTTCAGGTTCAAAAACAAAGGATGCGTCATTGAGTTTCAACTTTTCCAGCGCGTCGCGCATGGCGTTGTATGCATCTCCTTCAATAGGATAGAGTCCGGCATAGACCATCGGACGAACTTCTTTATATCCTGGCAAACTTTGAACCAAAGCGCGGTCACCTTCAACAGTAATTGTGTCTCCAACGCGGCAGAATTCAACACTTTTAAGACCAGTTGCAATGTATCCGATGTCGCCAGCTGTAAGAATCTCAGTTGCATGAAATTCCGGCTTGAAATATCCAACTTCAATCACACCTGATTCCTTTTGGGTGGCCATCATGCGAATTTCATCATCCCTTTTCACATGCCCATCAACAATGCGGACATAGGCAAGAACTCCTTTATATGTGTCATATTTTGAATCGAAAATAAGCGCTCTGAGCGGCTTTTCTGGATCGCCAACTGGCGCGGGAATTTTTTCCACGATAGTTTTCAAAATGTTTTCAACGCCGATTCCGGTTTTTCCTGAAGCTTCCAGAATTTCCTCCTCCTTGCATCCAAGAATGTGCACGATTTCTTTTTTGGTTTTTTCCACATTAGCATTAGGAAGATCCACCTTATTGACCACGGGAATAATTTCCAAACCTTGCTCGATTGCCAAATATAGATTCGAAAGAGTCTGAGCTTGAACCCCTTTCGTTGAATCAACCAAAAGCACAGCGCCTTCCACAGCCGCCAAAGATCGGGACACCTCATAGCCAAAATCGACGTGGCCTGGCGTGTCAATGAGGTTCAAAATATATTGTTGCCCATCCTGCTCATAGTTCATCCTGGCAGGCTGAAGCTTGATGGTGATTCCGCGCTCCCTTTCAAGATCCATCTGATCAAGCAACTGTTCTTTCATCCTCCTTTTTTCCACTGTTGCAGTCACTTCCAAAAGACGATCAGCCAAAGTTGATTTGCCGTGATCGATATGTGCGATTATGCAAAAATTTCGAACGTTTTTCATAAAATATCCAAAGAATGTTAATCTGCGATCTTAATTCCCATAGTAACCTCAAAACCAAAATTAATCAAGAAAAAAGGCCCCGCCGGAATAAAATCTTCCGGACGGGACCAAGGGCGTACTTATTTGCTTTCAAGAACAATGTTGGCCGGGGCGATGGAGTTGAACCTTCCATTACTCAGCTTATATCCTGCGCCGCTGTATCCATTGTACATGTCAACGACGACCTGGTCATCGATCGAATCATTGTCCTTGAGAGATTTCTCGAGGTCAACATCCTCGATACTCCCTTCTGATTCCTCAACCTGCTGAGCCGTAACGTTCAGATCAGTAGCAAGTTGTTCATCCGTAGGCAGGGCAACGACCATGTAGATCCTACCTTCTCTTTCGTGCTTCTTACCACAATGAGCATGGCTCTCAGTTGCGCTCATCACTGCAATAAGCATGTACACCAACAACGCCAGACCAAGAACAAGTTTTTTCATGGTACCCTCCAGACATTTGGATTTTACTTCTGAGCCTTATAGGCTTTCCTGCGCCGTTTGCACAACAGAACTGGAAAACACGCGAGGCCGATGAGGGTAATTCAAACTGTCTTATATTATAGCATTTATTGATTCAAAAAGCAATAGTATAGTCATTCATGGCCCTATTGAAGCCAAATCAGCACCTGCTATTTTCCTAGGCGGCAAAAAATTCATGATTCCTAACCTGCCTGCCGGTAGGCAAGGTTCATGATTCATGATTCATGGTTCATGATTCGTGCGCTCAGATTCCACTCACCTCTCCAGTATCCTCGCCGATCACTTTCTTAACTTTCAAAATTCTGCCCTTTATTGAATGACACAATTGGAAAAATTCTTCAACCTTGAGGTAGTAGGCAGCCAGTGCAAAAGCCATCAAGCCGGCACTTCCAGCGACAACCAATTGAAACAAAACAGCCAAGAAGGTGTCCAGTTCGCCCCTCGTGCCTACAACAACTTTTGCAATCTGCGTAACCATGCCAGCAATCAGGGTGGCGGCAATAATTCTCGAAGTTGAATTCAAAATTTTTCTTCCATCAATATTGACCAGACGTCTTCTGAGGAAAATTACCAGCAGCAGCATGTTCACCATGCTGGCAATTGAGAATGCAATCGCCAAACCATACACGCCATATTTTCCTATCAATGAGAAGACGATAATTATATTGATAGCCTCACTGACCAGGGCAATGTATAAAGGTGTCTTGGTGTTTTGCAGGGCATAGAAACACCTGTTAAGCAAAGGAAGCAAAGATTGAGCGAAAAGACTCAATGCCATCAAACCCAAAACTTGAAATGTAAGAATGGTGTCGTCCCAATTGAATTCCCCTGTTCCCAAAAGCACGCGAACTGTTTGCGCGCGCAACACGAAAAGAAACATGCTGAGAGGGATGACAAAAAACAAAATCTGTCTGAAGGTTTTGGAAAAAACATGAACAAACTTTTCTTGATGTTTTTTTGCCCCATGTGCGCTCAGCGTTGGAAAAACAGCAATTGCGAATGAGATTCCAAACAGTCCCAAGGGGGCGCTTTGGATGTTGTTGGCAAAATTAAAAATTGCCAAGCTTCCTGTGGCTAGGGTGGATGCAAAAATTGTAATTATGGTGAAATTAAGTTGGCTGACGGCAATTGTCAAAGTTCTTGGGGCCATGAGTCTGAGAACTTTTCGCACATCAGCATTGCCAAGCGCGCTGAAAAACATCGGTTTGAAATGAAATCCTGAAAATTTTACCGATGGGTATTGAACCAATAAATGCAAAAATGCGCCCAGCACCACTCCCCAAGCTAGACCCGCCGGTCCCAAGGGCTTAATGAAAAACAAAGCTCCTATGATTATTCCGAAATTATAAAAAATTGGAGCCAGAGAATATATGAGAAATTTCTTATAGGAAACAAGCGCTCCACCAAAAATGCCGCTGATGCCGAGCAAGAATGGACTGAGAAACATTATCCTGGTCAAGGTCACAGTGAGATCCATTTTAGCGCCTTCAAAACCAGGCGTGACCAATTTCATCAGCCATGGAGCCACAGCAACCAAAATCAATGACACCAGCCCTGTCAGCAGGATCTGCAAGCTCATCACACCTGAAACAAGCTTCCATGCTTTCTCCTCTTTTTTCTCGGCAATAAGTTCAGTAAAAACAGGAATGAAAGCTGCACTAAGTGCGCCCACGATCACAAGGTTGTAAATCAGATCAGGAATTCTGAAGGCCGCATAATACGCATCCAGAATGTCTCCCGCCCCGAACTGTCCCGCCAAAATCCTGTCCCTGACAAGTCCCAAAAGCCTGCTGGCAATTCCTGCAAGCGAGATGATGAAAGCTGCTGCCGCTACAGACTGAGTCGGGCTATCATTGAAAATACTATTTTTTACGAATTTTTTTATCATACAGGAGAAATTTTATAAGTTTTATGTTCATTTTTAGCGAAGCTGTGAGATGTTGCTGTCAGGCGAGTTCTTCATATCTTACCTTGATTTCGAACATACTTCCAGCACTAATCTTTCTTTTCAAACACAACTCCGAAATAGCGATCAGTTTTCAATGATTGGGATGATTTTATTTCTCTCTCATTTTTCTCTGAATTTTCAGGAAAGATCCAACCTGCCTCATAACTTTCAGGAAAGACTATGGCTGATTCAAGAGAACTTCCCACACTGCCGGATTGTTTTTGAACGACCAAGGAATATGAATCGACTTGCTCCCCATCTCCAATTGAAACATTGAAAAGTGAGAACGGCAGAATGTATTTATAGGTAATGGTCATTGTTTCGCCTGGGCTCACATACGTCCAGTTGGCAAAGACTGTCTTTCCTGATTCTGCATACACTTTCGTACCACTTTCAGAATCTATTGAAACACTTTCTTCCTGTTTTTGCACATCATCATCTCTTTTGAACCCAAGAGCATCGTAGTCCAAAGGTGCCTCGTCATCTTCGCGCGTTTGTCCGCTCACTTCCAAAAGTTTTGATCCTTCCGGCACATAAACTCTCATGTAGTTGGCGTTGACCTTGTTCAGCCAATCATAATCAGAGGATCCGCCGCTGTGCCTGCGCGTTACCGTCAAGGTGTCAATGATTGAACCGTCATCTTGAATTTCAGCCTTATGTGTGACATTTTCCTCCACCACGGCGTCTGTTTTGTACCCGTTAATGTTGGTGTTTATGACGCTCAGATAATCTTTGGATGATGGAAGGACTTCTCCCGACCAACCCTGCTTGGAAATGATTTCTTGCAACGACTTGTTTTCTGAATAAAGCAAAATGTGTTTCTCTTGAAAACCTGACAGCAACGCCTGCGCTGTTTTTGAAATGCTCTCAAGATCCTTGCTGCTCATCAGTCTTTCCAGGACCAAAGGTGCCAGATCAGACAAAATCTTTTTTGGCTTGTTTTCTTTTTTGTCATAGTCCACTTCGACTTCATATTGCGTAAGCTCAATGAAATTCTGACTATCAAGCGTCACACCATATTCAGACATTTCAATCGGACCTGTGATTTCCAAAAGTTTCTGCATCACTGTCGGAGTCAAGGTTATGACACCATCAGCAGTCGGACCTCCGGTTTTCTCATAGAAATTGATTGCTTTGCGTGCAGAAATCGGAAAATCAGCAAACCAATTGCTGTCGTGCATGCTCCAGTTGGCGCTTATTTTCTGAATTGGCGCTGGAGGAACAATCCGATCCTTCAGCTGTCCGTCCGGATTGAAAATGCCATCGATAAAAAACTTTTTGATGTGCCCATTGGCAATATCCAAAAGACCATAGCTACCTATGAAGCCGCCAGTGGCTCTCATCTCAGTGTTGTTCTGGAAAAGAAACAGATATTTTCTTGGCCCATTTCCTCCCAGAAGTTCTACCAAGATATGATTGTTGTTCAAAAACAAATCCAAAGCGCTGATTATGTCGGGCAACTTCTGCTTCAATAGGAGAAATTTGTCCCGCTTATCTTCCGGCAAATCGTCAATTGAAATCTGATCCACATTTTCCTTGGCGCTATCCAGTTCTATTTTCGCCTTAATGATGTTTTCTTCAGCGCTCTCCAAAACGTTCAACAAGGAAACTTCATTGTTGGATTCAAGCGGATTCTTGAAATTTGCCGAAATTTTCACGACCTCATTCAATGATTGACCGGCCGCTGAAAAATGCTTGCCAGCCTCAACCGCATTTTTTCCAGATGAAATTTTGGAAGCAAATGGAAAATAGCGGGTCACGTCCAACAGCATCCCACCTATGTCTTCAAGCTCCTTCGATCCCTGAGAAAAATTTTCCAATGCCTTTGAAAACTGCTGGGTTGAACCTTCAAAGTTCTGATGCGACATCTCACTGACCGCGCTGGTGAGATTTGCATATCCATCCTGACTCACACCTAGAACGCGCCCTTTCAAAGTAAGGCCTTTGCTGGCATAAGAAATGCCCCCAATTCCAAAAGAAAATATGATTGCAACAACTGCAAACATCGCAAGACCGGATCTCGAATCAAACTGCATAGCAAATGGATCAGGAAGAAAAAACTTGCGAAATGAAAAAATGCCCTGAAGAGATGTTTTTTTGTTCGAGTTTTTATTTTTCTTTTTTTGTTCCTCTGAAAACCACCACGCTCCCTTCAGATTTTTTTTATTTTTCAATTCTTTCCTTTTTGAAAGTTTTTCTTCTTTGAGATAATTTTCATATTCAAGTTCGCGTTTCGCTTTCTCGCTTCTGACAGCCTCCTCATAGCTTAGTTGCTGGGCACGATTCTGCTCGGCGATTTTTTGCAGTTCCATCTTTCTCTCCATGGCCTCATTGCGGATAGTTGCCTGACGTCTTTCATATATTCTGGACTTTTCAGCTGCAATCAAGGCCTCTTTTTCCCTGTTAGCGGCCTGGAGCTGTTCCAGCATCATTCGTTGCTCTTCAATTCTTTTTTTCTCCAGCTCCAATTGCAGGATTCTCTCCTGTTCTCTTTTTTCTTTTTCCAACTGAATTTCAAGCGTTCTGGCCTCTTGCTGAGCACGCCTAAGCTCTGCCAAGCTCTTTGCCTCTTCTTGCTTTCTGAGGGTTTCTGTTTTTATTCTTTCCAGGTGAGCATTTCGCTGAGCTAAAATCTGTTGCCTTTTGATCTTGCCTTGTTCGATCTCAACTCGCAAGATCTCATTTTTCTGCTCAATTTCTCTGAGATATTCCTGGTCTTTTTTGAAAGTCTGCTCCGCTGAACAATCGTTTATTCTGAAATTAGGATCGTGCAAAACAGGTGTGAGATCACTGTCCACCGCCACGCCTAAGATGTACGCCTTTGCTGCACTCTTTTCGGATGAATACCGCAAAGACTCACTTTCTTCATGCAAATTGACGTGTTCACCGATTGATTGGATCTTTTCCCAATTCAAATCTCCAGTTTCATCAACTGGTCTGACATCAAACATTTGTGGAATGATTCTGTTTCTTGACACTTTTTTTGTTTTTTTCAAATTCTAAGTTTCATAAACCCGCAGAGTTTCCTTGGCCATTCGATCCCAACTATATCGCTTGATCTGTTCATATCCCCTCTGGGTCAATTCCTGCTTCAAATCTTGGTTTTCCAAAATGTTCATGATTCCATCGGCGAAATTTCCGGCATTTCGAGCATCGCAATAAAAAGCGGCCGATCCCAGAACTTCTCGCATGCAAGGATGGTCAGAGCTCACCACCGCAGTTCCCTTGGCCATAGCCTCCAATGGTGGCAAACCGAATCCTTCATAGAGCGATGGAAAAACATACGCTTCAGCAAATCGGTACAGCACATCCAGATCCTGATCACTGACAAATCCCAAAAATTGTACGTTGGCGATATTTTTTTCAATCACCATTTTTTTTAGTCTGGCGTAGAAAAAATCTTCTTTGCCAACCAAAGCTAATCGCAAATCAGGAAACCTGCTTGAAATCAGCTCGAAAGATTCAATGAGCCTTTCAAGATTTTTATGAGGATAAGCGTTGCCGACATAAAGTATGTACTGCTTAATTATACCATATTTTTCCAAAACTTGATTGCTGGAATTTTTCGCCACATGACACAGATCATCGCAAGCTTCATAGGTGACGATGATCTTATTTTTCGATTCAGGATATTTGTTTGAAAGATCGTTTTTTGTGAATTCCGAGACGGTCAAAATCTTTTGACTTCTGCGCACAGCGCTCGAAATTGCAAACTTATAAGCCAGATATTTGATCCAATAAAAAATTGGGTTGAGCATGGTGGAATGCAAAGTTGGAAAATGAGTCAAAATCAAATCATGGATCGTCAAAACGAAATTTCCAAAATACAAAATTGGCACATTGAAATGAGGAAAATGCACCAGATCAAGTTTGTTTTTGTGCAAAAGCAAAGGGAAAAAAATTTGCTCTGAAAAAGAATACCATTTGTAGTCAGCCAACACCTTCTTGAAATTTTTATTATATGACTGGTAATCATCGAAATTTTCTTTACGCAAAAAAATAACATATTGATTCTCATTGTCAATCTGCTCAAGATGTTGTATCAATTTTTGAGTATAGCGCCCCAACCCCTTCCCTATTGAGCCATAGAAGCGCGCGTCAATTCCAATTTGCATGAATCAATTTTAGCATTTTTTAGGCATAATTAAAAGACGAGCCACCGACAAAAAATCATCTTAGATAAAAAATGCCCCTGCTCGCTTTTTACACGAGAGGGGCACGATTGCATTGTATGGCACATTGGCCGTTGCTATCCGATAGTAGCCTGGTACTTGGCCATTACGGCGCGCAGAGACGGCCAGTTTTTCTTCACCTCGAGTTCGAGAAGACCAGCTGCTATGTCGGCAGCGACCTCGGGATTGTCCTGCTCGTATTCCGGAAACGGTTCACGAATGGAGGCGACGACGGGCAGACCCTTGTAGGCTGTGTCGTAGATCAAAGATCGATTAAGTCCCCCGACGAAAAGCACCATGTTAGCTCCAGTTGTAGCGATTTCCGCCAAGGTGTTGTCGGTGTTTTGGAAGTTGTTGAAGACGTCATCGACGATCGCGACACGTTCGCCAGGTTCGAAATCGAACTGGGAGAGATCCCAGAAGTATTCTTGCTTCTTGCCAACCTCGGTCGGTTTCGGCTTTTTGTCAGGATAGGTAAAACGCTTGCCGGTAATGTCTGCCATCTTTTGACCAAGTGTTCGACCGCCTTGAGGGAGTGCGCAGAACGTATCGAACATGTCCATCAGATTCTGATCACTGAGCTTCTGGCATGCCGTCTCAGCAAAGGCTTTGACAGCTTTCGGATATTGTTCGATCCTCCGAAAGTTGAAGTAAATGTCACCGACGAGGTTTCGCCCCTTGGAGTCTAAACCTGCATAGACTACCAGTGGCCCCATTCGCCGGAAACCAACTTTCGGACAGACGTAAACTGCATCGCAGCGCTTCCCAAGTTCCAGAAGATCTTCTCCCGGATGCGGAATGATATGGCTCATTGCTGACATCTTCTATCCTCCTCTTTTTCGGTTATACGACATTAAAAAAAACCTTCGCCCCTTGCCAATAATCCTCCTTTTGAGAGATTTAATTACTAACTTATATGTAAATTCATTCTTTTTTCAAGGTTCAAAAACTGCCCTGAGGCAGTATACTATAATAACAGGTATCTATATTTATGCAATAAAAAACGCCCCCTTCGCTTTTAACGAAAGGAGCGCATTAAATAAAATGGCGCATTGGCCTATTGCTCGATACTCCAAGGGATGACTTCACCTCCCCTGAAAACAGGAATATCATAGAGCGCGGTTGCAACTTTTTCAGAGCTTTTCACCAGCGTGAGTTTCTCATTGCTGGGTTGGACTCCGTAGAAC
>AMFJ01019085.1_pt1 | contig 11986 bp, 10 predicted proteins | sample 427208 | NCBI WGS metagenome assembly AMFJ01 (sample SAMN02954298, study PRJNA114691) | groundwater metagenome | biome: aquatic; feature: subsurface aquifer; material: sediment; isolation source: subsurface aquifer sediment | place: USA: Rifle, CO | collected 2008-08
AGATAAGCACGGCGCTGCATGTAAGCATCACGTAAAAAGACATATTTATCCACAGCAACTTCTTCCATCACATTTTGAAAACTTAATAAAGCCGCACGTCTTGAAATAACGCCTAACCCGTAAAGTGCATATCGATCTAATAGCGGATGAATATATGGATAAATAGAAAAAAGGTAATAATCGACAGGCAAACCTATAGCATCGCGTGGTGTGCTTGGTCCAAAGAAAGGTAAAACGAGATAATTAGAGTTTTTATATCCCCATTCTGCTAATGTTAAACCAAAATCTTCTTTGTTTGGCTCAAGGCCTATTTCGGAAGCAACATCAAAAAAACCTAATATTCCAATTGTAGAGTTAATGACAAATCGCCAACCATCGTTAGCAGCCTGATAAATATTAATTTGTAAAATATCATTTGCTATGGTGGGCAAGGTATCAATATTAGCAAAAAAATTGCTAATACCTTTATTGAGAGGTCTAGGTACAACTGCATTGTAAAAGGTAGCGATAGGTTTTAATAATACCTTGTCTAAGAGTTCATTAAATTCATATATCCCTCGATTGAAAGATTCATAAGGGTCTTGGGGGTTAATTGGAGCAGCTAGAGTTATTTGGCCGGCTACATTGAACAGAATAGTCAACATACCAAGTAACAAGAATTTCGGGAATTGCTTATCAATAATCATGTGGATACCTGTTATTTTCTCTGCGACCTATCTCATAGAGGTTATGCAGGAAGTTTCTATGCAAATGAGATTGCTTCAAGGATTTAAAGATGAAACAGCCTCAAATTTACTCTTTTATTAAAACTGTTTTTCTTCAATAATACAAGGTTAATAACTCAAGTGTGACTAATAATGTGAGAATACCAATTATGTTAAATCGACCGCGGCCATTGGTGTTAATTATTCTGGATGGATGGGGCCATCGAGAAGAGAAACAAGCAAATGCTATTGCAGAGGCTCACAAACCCCATTGGAATCAATGTTGGGCGTCTTTTCCACATACGTTAATTTCAGGTTGTGGTCATGCAGTTGGATTACCTGATGGTCAGATGGGTAATTCTGAGGTGGGACACTTAAACATGGGTGCAGGGCGGGTGGTCTATCAAGATTTGACTCGCATTGATCATGCTATTGCTAAAGGTGAGTTTTTTACGAACCCTGTTTTAATTCATTCAATTAATCAAGCGGTACAATCACGTAAAGCCATTCATATTTTAGGGCTTGTTTCGCCAGGTGGAGTTCATAGTCATGAACGGCACATACAAGCTGTAGTCGAATTAGCGAGCAAACAGCAGGCAACAGAAGTTTATATTCATGCTTTTTTAGATGGCCGTGATACGCCCCCGCGCAGCGCAAAAGCGTCTCTTGCTGCATTAACTGAACAGTGTCATAAATTAAAATGTGGAAAAATGGTATCTTTGATCGGTCGTTATTTTGCAATGGATCGTGATAAGCGCTGGGAACGTATCCAAGTCGCATATGATTTGCTTACTCAAGGAAAGGCAGATTATCATGCGACTGATGCAATCAATGCATTAGAACAGGCATATCAACGTGGTGAGACAGATGAGTTTGTTAAAGCGACCACCATTCATCCAGATGATGTAAAACCTATTACTATCCAGGATGGGGACACTATTATTTTCATGAATTTTAGAGCGGATCGTGCACGTGAAATCACGCATGCATTTATTGATACACAATTTACTGGATTTGTTCGTTCTGTTTGGCCAAGAGTAAATTTTATTACGCTCACTGAATATGACTCCACTTTCTTATTACCTATTGCTTTTCCACCGGAACGGCTAGAAAACATTTTAGGAGAATATCTAAGCTCTCTTGGCTTAAAACAACTACGCATTGCTGAAACAGAAAAATATGCGCACGTGACATTTTTTTTTAATGGTGGAATTGAAAAACCTTATGCGGGCGAAGAGCGCGTTCTTATTCCTTCACCGAAAGTGGCAACCTATGATCTCAAGCCTGAAATGAGCGCTCTGCCATTAACAGAACGATTAGTGGCTGAAATTAAAAAGGGTTCTTATGATGTCATTATCTGTAATTTTGCTAATGCCGATATGGTTGGACATACTGGAAATTTGCCAGCTACGATCTCTGCAATCGAAATTCTTGATCAGTGTATCGGTAAGATCGTGACTGCTTTACAAGAGGTGGGCGGTGAAGCGTTGATTACCTCGGATCATGGAAATGCAGAGATCATGTTTGACGAACAGACAAACCAGCCGCATACCGCGCATACGCATGAACAGATTCCATTAATTTATATGGGTCGAAAAGCACGAGTTGTTAAAACAGAGGGTATATTATCAGATATTGCACCTACCATGCTGTATTTGTTAGGATTTGCTCAACCTAAAGAAATGACAGGAGAGTCCCTATTTGAATTATGCAATAAATGAATTACCCTGTTCTTCCAAAAAATGCGTTATAATTAAAAAATAAGGTATAAAGCTTTTAAGGAAAAAACCTATGAAATGCCATCCTACCTTTATTGCTCGTTTCTTCAGTATCCCACTCGCTATTTTTTTGTGTTCAAATGTGTTCGCTTTTAGAGAGGACAATAGCAGTACAGCTGTATTGCTTCCTGCAAAAGACAAAAAAGTTGAAGCATTACAAGAAAGCGATGTTTCGCGTTTTACCAATGCGATTGGCCAAATTAAAGATTTTTATGTTCAGCCTATTAGCGATAGCAAGTTATTAGAAGATGCTATACGTGGCATGCTAAGTGGCTTGGACCCTCATTCAGAATATCTTGATAAAGATTCTTATAAAACATTATTAATGACTACAAGCGGTGCTTTTGGTGGTTTAGGTATAGAAGTGACCGGCGAATATGGAGTACTTAAAGTAGTTAGTCCTATTGACGATACGCCTGCAGCAAAAGCAGGTATCAAGTCAGGTGATTATATTGTGGCAATTGATGGCAAGCTCGTGAATGACATGACGCTCAATGAAGCGGTTGACCGTATGCGTGGTAAGAAAGGCACGTTTGTTACGCTTACGGTCATTCGTAAAGGTGAAAAAAATCCCTTAATTTTGAAATTAACGCGCGATGAAATTCGTATTGTAACGATTAAAAGCAAGATGTTAGAGGATGGATATGGTTATGTGCGAATTAGCGAATTTCAAGAACCCACTCCAGAGCTTCTTGTTGCTGCTATTGATAAATTAAAGAAAGAAGCAGGTGGTAATATAAAAGGACTTGTTCTTGACTTACGTAATAATCCTGGCGGATTACTAGAAACGGCAGTGCAAGTTGCTGATGTATTTTTAGATAGCAAAAAATTAAATAAGTTTAACAATCAAATTGTTTATACTGAAGGACGTTTACCCAGCGCGCTTTATAGTGCGAAAGCAACGCCTGGTGATCTATTAGAGGGTGCCCCCATTGTTGTGATAGTGAATGAAGGTTCAGCGTCTGCTTCAGAAATTGTTGCGGGTGCTTTGCAGGATTATCATCGTGCCGTTATTGTGGGGATCAACAGTTTTGGCAAGGGCTCGGTACAAACAGTTTTACCTTTAGATAATGATCATGCAATAAAATTAACAACCGCACTTTATCATACGCCTTCTGGAAGATTGATACAAAATAAAGGCATTGTTCCTGATATTGTGGTGGAAGATTTACAGGTTTCGGGGAATAAAGCTAACAATCTGATGCTTGCTCCTATTAGAGAATTTGAGTTAAAAGGACATTTACCTGGTATTAAAGATAAAGATCCTGAAAACAAAGTTGTTAGTATTAAACCTAACTTAGCTGATTTGGCGCGCACGGATTTTCAGCTCTATCAAGCATTAGAAATTTTAAAGACGATGCGTATGCTAGGTGATCGCACCACTATAACAACTAATCCAATTTTTGTTGCGGCCCCAGAGAATGCTGCTGCTACTGCAGTGCCGAAAAGTAATTAAACCTGCATATTGCGTAAAGCAATGCAGGAATTACAGTAAATCCATTATCGCATCAACTTCAATGGATGCCCCTTTAGGTAAAGCGTGCACTTGAATGGATGTTCTTGCGGGATACGGTTGCTTAAAATACTGTGCAATGGCTTCATTCACGATCGATATAGCTGATAAGTCAGTGAGGTACACTGTCAATTTGACAATTTTTTCTAGGTTTCCTCCGGCAGCTTCCGCCAGATTTTTTATATTTTTAAAAACTTGATCTATTTGTTCTTTAGTATCGTTGCTAATGAGCGACATCGTTTTCGGATTAAGAGGAATTTGTCCGGAAAGATACACGATGTTTCCCGCGTTGATTGCTTGAGAATAATTTCCTATTACCGCGGGCGCTTTATCTGTGTGGATGGCTTGTCGCATGAATGACCTCATTTATTTTTTGTACTTTTTCTTTTTGTATTGACTAGGGTTAAAAATTCTACTATGGCAATAATCATATAATAAAGCATGACAGCAATAATAATAAAAGGAATAAATAATGGCAAAGAAGATGACCAAGTTTGTTTAAGTGCCAAGACTACAATTTGAGGATCGGTTGGATTGTACCAGCATGTATAGGTTGAGCCAATGGTAAATTGATCAAGCATAGCGTGTTGGCTTGTTTTGCCTGTTGAAAAAGAATGATCGAGTCCATGTCCTGAGGCGGCTATCTGTTGATAATGTGCGCCTTGCGCGACATAAGTTACAAGAAAAACAACGCGATAGCGTTGAATAAACTTGCCAGTGGTTTCAAGCTTTGCATTATCAATTTTGCATTCTGTTTGTTCGTAAGCAATTTTGACTTGTTTATTTGGGTAGATATCTGTGTAGTAAATAAAATAGATATACGCGATACAGCCAATTAATACGATGAGCTGCAGAGTAAATAAAGTAATTTTACGTCCAGAAGCAATAATGTTTTTTTTATCCATGCTATGTCTTATGTTTAAAGGGTGATGTTTTTAAAAATATAAAAAAATGCGCAACAACTTGCGCATTTTTCAAATTTGAATGAATGGTTGAGTAGATTTTTTTATTTTTTCTGCGTTTCTCCGCAACCGCAGCTACTGCATGAACCTGCAGAAGTTTTACAGCATGCGCAGTGAGAACGATTGCAACAGCACAAGCAAAGATTGTAGATCCAACCTAAAATGAGTCCGCTGAAAAATCCTTTTAAAAATCCCCATCCAGCTACAATCCAAGCTCCTTTCATAGATGCTTCGACGCCAGGGTACATTGTTGCCCAGCGGGTCATCATATCCGCTCCAAATCCACCTTGCGCTGCAGATATTCCTATAGCAAGCATCCAGCCGCCACAGAGCACACCAAGAGCAACGCCTAGCGCAACAGCGCTTAATCGCGCACGTTTCAGTGACATATTATCCTCCCTTCCTAAGCAAAATTTATAAATTCATGTAGATAAAAACGTTCTTACTGGTACCATTATAACATGGCGCACATAATAACGTGAGTATTCATAAAATAGCTTGTTAAATTGAATGTTGATCAATTATATTGATTTTGTACTTTTTTCCATTTAAGGAACAATATGAGTAAGAGAATTATTATTTGTTTTATTCTGGTCGGGTTTTTCTTGAACATTAATGTTGGTTTTGCTAGAGAACCCGCGAATCTTGATGTCATTAAATCATCACTGATGAAATATCATGATTCAGGCGAGTATCAGAAAGATCAAGCAAAAGTGATTGACCAAGCCATGCAATATTTAAAAACACAGCTTGAAAAAGAACAGCGTATTAAAAGCGGTAAAAAATTTGCTATTGTGCTGGATATTGATGAAACATCGTTATCGAATTATCCAGATATGGTTCGTATGCGGTTTGGCGGTTCATTATCACAAATGATTGCTGCAGAAGATCAAGGTGCCGATCCTGTCATTAAACCTACTCTCAAACTCTATCGTTATGCAAAAGCGAATCATGTTGCAGTTTTCTTTATTACCGGCCGTACTGAACGAGAACGTGCTGCCACTGAAAAAAATCTTATCAATGCGGGTTTCCAACATTGGGATGGTTTGATTATGAAACCAGATGGTTATCAACCAAAATCCGCTGCATTCTATAAAACGGATGCGCGCAGTAATATTGAAAAACAAGGCTATACAATCGTATTGAATATCGGCGATCAACAAAGTGATTTGCTCGGCGGATATGCTGAGAAAACATTTAAATTACCGAATCCGTATTATCTGATTCCTTGAAAGGATTCTATTTTTTTTTAGGAAGACGAATCAGTCCATAGTGGTTATCAAATTCCTCTTGGACAGAAGGATGGCGATCGCGGTATTGATGGAGATAAGCAAAATAGACCTTTGCTTTATTCATATGTTCTATGTCAGATCGGTATTTCCCGATCAATCGACTTGCGGATGTTTGATGAATATCAATTACCAAATCAAAATTGGAAAGTAACTTATGCAATGTAAAAGGTTCAGGGCTTGCTTCCCAGCCAATTGTCCGGCATAGGATAGGTTTTTGTAAAAATGTAGGTATTTTTTTCTTACGTGCTTCAATCAAATCAATAGCTGTAATGGGTTGGTTTAATTGTGCAACATGCGCTTCAAAAGAAGCTGGCGGAGGAGTTTTTAACATCAGTTGATCTGTTAGACCAAAACGTGGGATCATGGCTGTGTATGTTCCTGTATATGTTGTAGATGCGATGGCAAAATACTGTTCTCCTAGTTTTTTTGCAAGATATCCTCCCGTCCAAAGATCGGTACTGTCAGGCCACACATCTTTTTGCACGTGACCATTGTGTGCCCAATAAAATATTTTTGATCCTGGCGTCTGTGCTTGCAGCCATAAAATGTTCTCTGCCATTGCACGTTCACGAGCAGTAAAATCAGAATGATATTCTGCATATTGTTTCACTAACATGACATTTTGTTTAATCCAGGGATCATGAACTTGATTTGCAAGATGATCAATGTGAGTGATTAATGTTTGGTAATCACGGCTTATTTGGATTTCTTTTCTTAATTCCTGCTGTTTTGCAAAATCTATATAATCAGCATTATAAAGTTTTGTACGGATGGTTTTTAATTGTGTAGTGATAGCGCCAATGGTTTTGATCGCATTAGAATCTTTTTGTTCCACAAAATAGTTATTAAGCAATGCAAGTGAAGCTTCAGGCAAAGAAAATTGAACATCACAATCACACCCTCTAAATTGTATTTTATTTTTTGCGGTTTGATTGTATTTTCGCATCCATTCCACGATATCGAGCATCTCTTCTGTTGCGTAAGGAAAAAGCTCTATCTTTTCAAGCAATTTTATCGGATTATCTGGTGCACCTAATACATACTTATTTAATTCTTCTGTTCGAACCATTCCCCCTTCAATTACAAAAATATTAAAATCCATTGTCTTAACTAAAAATTCAAATAAGCGGTGTTTCATTTGGGAAAATTCGCGTGTTCCGTGAGTTCCTTCTCCTACGCCGACAATACGAACATCTTGTTTGCGCAAAATATTATTTAAAAACGCAAGATCATGGAAATCGGAAGCATTGTCTAGTGGACTCAGCGAAACGCTAATCTCTTTTAGTTCACTGAGTTCACTTTCTTGTTTATTTTCATCATTTCTATTGTTCATGGGATTTTTCAATATTTATTTAATAGTATTATTATACAACAAAAACGGGCTTTTAAGATAAGACAGATATTAAATAACTTGCTATGTGGTCGTATAATCCTTGCATTTCGCTATCAAACCATATCACGTTTGGCCAACTGCGTAGCCAAGTTAATTGCCGTTTTGCTAGCTGGCGTGTTGCAATAATCCCGCGCTCTTGCATTTCTGCAAAAGTGAGTTTTCCTTCTAAATAGTGCCATACTTGTCGATAACCGACAGAACGCATCGCTGGCATTGCTTCTGTTAAATGGCCACGTGCATATAATTTTTTTACTTCTTCAATGAATCCTTCCGCTAACATGTGTTTAAAACGTTCTGCAATGCGTGTATGCAATATTGCGCGATTGGATGGTGCGATAGCAATGTTACAAATTTGATAACCTGCTAATGCTTCTCCGCTTTCTTCTTGCCACGTAGATAAATTCTTGCCGGTTAACTCATATACTTCTACAGCGCGTGAAATGCGCTGACTATCATGCGGATGAATGCGTGCAGCAGCAATAGGGTCTATTTTTGTTAAGTAATCATGTAAGGCAGGCCAACCTGATTCTATTGCTTTTGCAGATATTTTTTTTCTAATATTTTCATCTGCTGAGGGTAAATCAGATAATCCTTGTTGTAATGCACGAAAATATAACATAGTTCCACCGACCAACAGTGGAATTTTATCCTGTGCTAAAATAGCATGAATTTCACGTAACGCGTCTTGACGAAACTGTGCTGCAGAGTAAGCATTTTCAGGTTCGCGAATATTAATGAGACGATGCGGTGCAATTTTTAAAATATCGTCAGTCGGTTTTGCTGTGCCAATGTCCATTCCGCGATATACCATGGCAGAATCAACACTAATAATTTCGAAAGGAAATTGTTGGACTAATTTAACAGATAATTGTGTTTTCCCCGATGCAGTCGGCCCCATTAAACAGATAATTGGTTGCATCATCAACGACCACGCAAAAATAATTTATCTAATTCTGCGAGCGAAAACTGCGTCCATGTTGGGCGTCCGTGATTGCACGAACTGCTGTGTTCAGTATTTTCCATGGCGCGTAATAGCGCATTCATTTCTGGAAGAGTTAATTTACGTTGTGCACGTACAGCAGCATGACACGCCATTGTGCCCAGTATATGTTGAATAAAATGGTCAATGCGCTCACTTTTTTCTGTTTGAACTAAATCAGCCGCAATATCACGCAGTAAAGGTTCAATCTGACTATCACGTAATAAATCGGGAACTTCACGTACTACGATCGTCGTTTGACTAAGACGATCAATATGAACACTGAGTTGTTGCAATGTGCCTTGATGATTTTCCAAAGCAATTGCTTCGCGTTCGCTGAAATTAATGGTCAAAGGAACTAATAAGGGTTGTGCCGTTAATTTTTTTTCTGCGATCTGTTGCTTTAATTGTTCATAGATAACACGTTCATGCGCAGCATGCATGTCTACTAACACTAAGCCTTCGGTATTTTCTGCTAAAATATAAATATTTTTTAATTGACCTATAGCAAAACCCAATGGCGGGATGTCTGTTTGTGGTGCAGGCTGAACCTCTATTTTAACATCCGCGTGTAGTTGTTGATAAACGGCCATTTGTTCATGTACTTTCATGGGCATCTTGAATTGTTCGAGTGGCTTAGCTTGGGCGTCATATTTTTTAACAGGTATTTCAGTAAACGTCTGCATTGTTTGTGTTATTGCAGGTGTATTATTTCCTGGACGAATATGTGCGAGAGCGTCTTGCAAACTGCGATAAATAAAATCATGCACCAAACGACTTTCACGAAAACGCACTTCATGTTTGGTAGGATGTACATTGACATCCACTTGTTCTGGCGAAATTTCTAAAAACAATACAAACGCAGGATGTCGATCACCGTATAACACATCATGATAGGCTTGACGTACTGCATGATTTACTAATTTGTCGCGAACGATGCGGCTATTCACGTAAAAATATTGCAGATCAGCTTGTGAGCGAGAAAAAGTAGGTAATGCAATCCAGCCAGATAATTTTAATCCGGCGGTTTCGGCGGAAATATGTAAAGCATTTTCTAGAAAGGCTGATCCACATAAGCTTTCTATGCGCTGTTCCCGTTCTTTATCAGAATGCGCTGCGCGATAGTGGCGAATTAATTTTTGATTATGCTTCAAGGTAAATTGAATGGGAAAACAGCTTAATGCAACGCGTTTAATTAATTCATCAATATGAGCAAATTCCGTTTTTTCGGTGCGTAAAAATTTTTTGCGAGCAGGCGTATTAAAAAATAAATCACGTATTTCAATCGTTGTGCCTTGCGGGTGTGCCATTGGATTTAACTCGGGTAAAGATTCAGTCGTGCAGGTTTTGACTTGCCATCCTGTTTGATTGACAACAGATGATGTTAACGTGAGACGAGCAACAGAGCTGATGCTTGCTAATGCCTCGCCACGAAAACCCAGCGTAAAAATACGTTCTAGATCTGCAAGTGTTTTAATTTTACTGGTTGTATGGCGATCTAATGCTAAAATCAAATCGTCCGCATGAATGCCGCAACCATTATCATGCACGCGAATTAAACGTGTGCCGCCGTTTTCTATTTCTAAATCAATTTTTGTGGCAGTCGCATCGAGACTGTTTTCTATTAATTCTTTCACAACAGAAGCAGGCCGTTCGATGACTTCGCCGGCAGCAATTTGATTGGCTAATGTGGTTGTTAATTTTTGAATTCTGGACATTGCTAGGTACCTGTGTGATCGAGAGAATTTTTTTGTAAATAAATACGAATACCATCATATATTGCCTGTGCGATTTTGGTTTGATAATTCTTGTCGCGCAAATGACGTTCTTCTTTGGTATTAGATAAAAAACCTGTTTCAACTAAAATAGATGGAATATCCGGCGATTTTAAAACCATAAAGGGTGCTTGTTCAACGCGGGAGTAGTGGAGTGTGGTCACTGTTCTTAATTTAGATAACATAATGGTGCCTAAACGCAAACTATCGGTGATTGTTGCTGTTTGTGCAAGATCAATTAATACAGAACGCAACAAATAACTTTGATCAGTCAGTTCGCTTAAATCAACACCGCCTAGTTCAGAATAGTTGTCACGTCTTGCAAGCCAGCGCGCAGCTTCACTGGTCGCACCGTGTTGAGACAAGGCATACACCGATGCGCCACCCGCTTCGGTATTGAAATAAGAATCTGCATGAACTGCAATAAACAAATTTGCATTGGCTTTTCTGGCTAATTTTAATCTGTCGCGTAGGGGCACGAAATAATCGCCACGTCGGGTCAGCAATGCACGCACGCGAGGTTGTTGATTAAGTAAATCAACGAGTTGTTTCGCGATTGCTAACGTGACATTTTTTTCTTTAGTGCCAAGAAAACCAAGTGCACCAGGATCTTTGCCACCATGTCCTGGATCAATGACGACTACAATAGGACGAAGAGGGGGGGCAGATGGCTTAATAAGGGTGGTTTGGGTTGCAGAAGAATAAATAGCAATGATTAATTTTGTATTATACGAAGGTGACAATATTTTAAATTGGCTGTTTGCATTGATATCTAATACGACACGTAATGTACCTGATTTCGGGTAGCCATAGCGTATGTTCTTTATGAGGGTGTTAGTCAGAGAAATAGTTTTTATCGATGTTGTGAAACGAGTGCGTGGAAAATCTATCACGAGACGTTTGGGACGAGATAAGCTAAATATACGTTGCGTGTCGAGTTGGTTCCGCACAAAAGTAACTTGTGTAGCAGATTCTTTGTGTGCAATCTGCATTGCAATGAGTTTGGTATTTTCAGCATGCGTTATGACAGAAAACAGTATAATGAAGCATGCAATGATTTTTTTGAACTTATTCATTTTGCTCAAACCGATGCAAAATAGTTTCTCCACGCGTGGAATGTGGAATTAGTTTAACATTCCGTTCGTTCGAGTCTACTTCAATATAACAAGATATATCAGGTGAAGGTAATACGCCTGCGCCCTGTTCGGGCCATTCGATTAAACAAATAGCATGCGGTGAAACATAATCTTGAATGCCAATGTCGTGTAGCTCATGCGGGTCTCGTATTCGATAGAAATCAAAGTGATACACCTTGCATTTAGCCAATTCATACGGTTCAACTAATGTGTAAGTAGGGCTCTTCACGCGGCCGCGATAGCCTAACCCTTGCAAGAAGCCGCGTGAAAGGGTGGTTTTGCCTGCACCAAGCGGTCCATATAAAAAAATTACCGCTGTTTTATCCATGCTAGTAGCTAACTTACTGCCGAACGCCAGCATAGCTTCTTCAGAGGGAATACGCAGTTTGATAGACAGGTTTTTCATAGTTGAACCCATATAGTAGGTAACATGGGATAGGTCACAAATAGCATC
>AMFJ01005847.1_pt1 | contig 11975 bp, 8 predicted proteins | sample 427208 | NCBI WGS metagenome assembly AMFJ01 (sample SAMN02954298, study PRJNA114691) | groundwater metagenome | biome: aquatic; feature: subsurface aquifer; material: sediment; isolation source: subsurface aquifer sediment | place: USA: Rifle, CO | collected 2008-08
GCTCTTAGGAGCTACGGCATGGTCTTCGCCGAAGGCTACGATGAAACGGCAAAATCCTTACCTGGATGCAAGGTCGTGTCTTGTTCTACACTAGTAAGAGCAAGAAGAACCGCAAAGATTTTAGCAGCAATGCTAAAACAAGATAAATGATTGCTCCAATTTTGTTTGAGAGCGATAGCGAACAAATACAAAATTGAGAGTCCGCCATAGCTTCATGCGAAGGCGGATCCCAACTTTTTATGGTTGGCACCCTCCTACGCCTACGGCTTCGGACGGGTGCTCAAAATTGTAGCCTCGCTTCGCTCAGATAATTTTGGCACAGAATCCGGCTTATAGATTTACTTTGATAAAATTGATATTTAGCTTATGGATGATGCTTGGTTTTAAGGAATTTTTATTGAATTATGAAGCGATCAGAATTATTTTTTAGTGCGATCCAAGTGCCGGTGGATTTTGCAATGATAATCTTGGCATCCATAACAGCTTTCACGGTAAGAGAAATGCCTGAAGTGATTGAATACTTCAAGTTGTCCTCTTTGGAATTCCATCACGTCTATTTCGATGATTATATGCGCATTGCTTTGGTTGCCGCTCCTTTTTTCATCGCCATATTTGCCATAGAAGGTTTGTATGATATCCGGGCTACAAGAAAATTTTGGAAAGAAGCGGCTCGCGTGCTGATGGCCACTTCCATCGGACTTATGATTGTCATTGTAACAGTTTTTTTGAAGCGAGAGTGGTTTTCTTCTCGGTTCATAATTCTGGCTGCATGGATGCTGGTTGTTTTCTATGTGGTATTGCTCCGCTATATTATCCATCTGATCCAGACTTGGCTTCTTATAAAAAAAGGAATGGGAGTGCACCGGTTGCTTCTTATCGGTCGAAATGGAAAAATGAATACCATTGCTACCCTGATCAAGCAGAATAAGAGTCTGGGTTATAAGGTGATAGACCAGATAGATAATGCACATTTGAAGCTTATCCGCCAAATTCGTGCTAATAAGGGAGTGGATGAAATAATCCTATGCGAATCATCCATTACGGATGACGAGCAAGAAAAGTTGATTGACTATTGCGCTATCAACAATATTACTTATAAATTTATTCCTACAACTTTTCAAACTTCCAGATATGAAATCGGAGTTCTCAACGGCGAACCTCTTATTGAAGTGAAGCACACTCCATTGGACGGATGGGGAAGAATTCTAAAAAGAGTTTTCGATATCGCAGCTTCTGTTTTAGGGATAATAATCACTTCTCCGATCATGATCGTGACAGCCTTGGCTGTTTGGATCGATAGCAAGGGTCCGATAATTTATAAAAACGAAAGAGTGGGCAACGACGGCAGAAAGTTTTTTGTCTATAAATTTCGGTATATGAAATGGGACTATTGCGTCACGGATAAAAATCCGGCTGTCAAAGAAGCATTGGATTTGGAAAAAGAATTGATTGAAAAGCAGAGCGTCAGAAAAGGACCATTATATAAGATTAAGGCGGATCCGCGAAAAACTAGTGTAGGAAGAATAATTGAAAAATATTCTATCGATGAGCTGCCTCAATTTTTCAATGTACTTTTTGGGTCTATGAGCTTGGTGGGACCGCGTCCTCATCAGCATCGCGAGGTGGAAAAATATATGGACTATCACCGAAGGCTTCTCACTATCAAGCCCGGAGTGACCGGCATGGCCCAGGTTTCCGGCAGGTCGGATCTGGATTTTGAAGATGAGTATAAGCTGGATCTATATTATATTGAAAATTGGTCGCTTCTTCTGGATATCCGAATCTGCCTGAAAACAATCGGAGTCTTGTTCAGGAAAAGAAGAAATCTATAGCTGAAATTTAAAAAAAGCTGCTTGTAAAAATGAAGAATTGATGCTAAGCTAGTTATTAACCTGAAAATGTTGTGGTTTTTTAAAATTTTTTCTCTAAGGGAGATAAAAATGAAAGAGAAGGGAAAACAAGAGTTAGCGGTTGGAAGTGCCAATCTCATCAATGTTGATGATCTTCAAGGGGCATTGATTGGGATGCCAACAGACGATTTCTTAAAGTTATTGGATAGTGTCGTTAGAGAAAAAGGCTCGGAAAAATTAAACATGATTATTATGGGCCTTGAGATTATGCAGACTAAATCGTCTTTCCGGGGAGGTGATAGGAATTATTTGGCTATTCTTGAAAAGGCATTGGCGCTTAACCCGCTCTCTTTTTATGCCAAGCATCAGAATATTCCATTCGAACAAGTCGGTAGAGTGGATATTATTAACTGGTGGACTACTCTGATGCAGATGGCGGCGGTGAATGGCTATTGCCAAGACGGAATTGATTGCATTTCCCGCAAATCAAATTTTTGGAAAGCTACAGTTAACTTGGCCAGTAAAATGCAGGCCAACCCATCGGCGTATCAGTTTCTTCCAGCCTTGCTTATCAATTATCCCAAGGAAGTCGAAAGAGTATTGGGTGTTGTCCAAGATCCGATACCATTCCTTGAAATTTTAATTGGAGAGGCATATGAGGATATTTTGGAATTGCCCAAATTAATTGAAGCATTTTCTTTAATTGAAAGAGACGGAGACATCTCCCGCTCAGTAGCTGATGGGATACTCTCTATTCATTTGGCTATGATTAAATAGCACCTCGATATCAAATCTTCAGATCTCGGCGCACAGCAATGCTTGCTCCGGGATTTTTTTATTCTTTACTAAAGCTGGCATAAAAAGCTATTATCATGTTAAAATATTAGTATGTTAATAGGCTAAGATGTTGTTATGCGAATAGCACTTGTTCATGATTATTTGGTCCAATATGGAGGAGCGGAAAGAGTTTTAGATTGCTTTACTGAGCTTTTCCCGAATGCTACGATCTATACTTTAGTATATAATAAGAAAGCCATGCACGGTTTTTTTGCTGACCGTAAAATCCGAACTTCTTTCATTCAAAAAATTCCCTTTGCCAAAGAAAAGCACCGTATTTTCCCCCAACTGATGCCCATGGCTATCGAGCAATTTGATTTTTCACGATATGACATAGTGCTTTCCGATTCATCAAGCTATGCTAAAGGAATTGTGACCGGTCCGCGAACTCTACATCTTTGTTATATGCACACGCCTATGCGTTATGCCTGGGATGATTGCCAGAAATATACCAGTGATTTTGATTTTCCCAGCTTCATAAAAAAACTGGTTCCTTTTGCCATGAACTATATCCGCATTTGGGACAGGATCAGCGCTGAAAGGCCGGATAAGATAATTGCCAATTCCAATTTTGTCGCTAAAAGAATCAAGAAATATTATAAAAGAGACAGTGTGGTCATCCATCCCCCGGTTAATTTCGATAAATTCTATTCCAGCCATGAAAATGACGGATCGTTTTTGATGGTAGGAAGATTGGTAGCTTATAAGAGGCATGATATTACTATCAAGGCTTTCAATAAGCTTGGCCTGAAGCTAAAAATAATCGGAAGAGGGCCGGAAATGGAGAGGTTGAAAAAAATAGCCAACCCGAATATCGAATTTTTAGGCCGAGTGAGCGACGAAGATTTACCAAAATATTATGCTAATTGCCGAGCTTTTATTTTTCCTCAAGAAGAAGATTTCGGAATTGTGGCGATGGAGGCCTTGGCTTCCGGAAAGCCGATAGTGGCTTTCAGAGGAGGAGACGTGGTGGAGCATGTGGAAGAGGGAAAAACCGGAATTTTTTTTGATAATCAGTCCGTGAATGATATAATCCAGGCAATAAAGAAGTTGGACGGATTGAAGTATGACCCTCAGTATTGTCGGGAAAAAGCACAAAAATTCGACAAGAAAATATTCAAAGAAAAGATAAAAAATTATGTTGATAATGAATATAGGATTTTTAAAGAAAAAGCCTGAATCTAAGAAAGAATTTTACAATAACACAAAATTATAATTTTGTCAAATACAAGCATCTGGTGATATACTAAAACAAGGAAAAGCTTAAGTTAAGGAATTTTTGATTTAAATGGCATTATAATTTCACATAATTAGGACTTACGCATTTGCTTGCAACAATACACGCTTCAGCGCGATAGATGATATTTTTTGTCCAATCTCGACACTTCGTCAAAGATCAGCATTAAAAAATATAGCCAATTTCTCGCTTCCGTGGCGTATTGCCACAATCAAATGAGTAAGTTAATAATATCAATGCTATGGAGTTGAAGGAATATTGGGAAATAATTAAGAAAGACAGAAAGGTTTTTTTGGGCGTTATTGTTTTAATTATTCTTACAAGCATAATGTATTTTAGCTTGAGGCCGGATTCTTATGATGTTTCTCTGGCGCTTGGCATAACCAGGAATGGAACCCAGCAAACAACAGACTATCGCTATGATGACTTCTATCGTTTGCAGGCGGATGAAAAATTTGCAGAAACAATAGTGGAATGGCTGAAAAATCCAAGAACGGTTAGCGATATATATTCCAAAGCCGGAATGGATGTGGATGATCGCAGCTTGCGGCAACTTGCAAAAATGTTGAAGCCGGAAAAGCTTTCTGCTCAAATGGTGTCGGTTTCATTTTCCTCTTCGGATGGAAATTCAGCCAAAAAAATTGCAGGGGCTATCTCAGAAATTGTTTCAAAAAATGTAGAAACATTGAATGAGAATCAAAATGAGGCGACTTGGTTCCGAGTCATTGGGCAAAATCCGGTTATTATAAAAAATCAAGGGAATGTGTGGATGATTTTTGTTTTTCCGATGCTGTTTGGAATTTTCATCGGTCTTTGGGCAGTCATGATAAGGCATTATTTAAAATAATCTTCTATTTCCCGGTTGGTGATCGAATATATAATATATTAAAATATGAGAATTGGAATTGATGTCAGATGCTTTGCTGATGGAAGAAGAACGGGAGTGGAAGAATATGCTCTCGGTTTTTTGGATAATATTTTCCAGATGGATACGAGAAATGAATACGTTCTTTTTTTTAATTCTTTCAAGAAGAGGAAAGTTGATTTTTCTTGGACAGACAAATATCCCAATGTGACTATAAAAAAATTCAATTATCCCAATAAGATTTTGAATTTATTTTTTTGGTATCTGAATTGGCCGAAAATTGATCGTATGGTCGGAGGAGCGGATATTTTCTTCATGCCTAACATAAACTTCTATAGCGTCAGTGAAAAAACCAAACTGATCTTAACCGTGCATGATCTGTCATACGAACGTTATGCAAAAACTTTTTCATGGAAAAGGAGAATTTGGCATTTTTTTGTAAATCCCCAAAAAATGTGTAAAAAAGCAGACGCTATAATATCCATATCCCATTCAACAGCGCAGGACATTATGGATTTATTCGGGATTGGAAAAGGCAAGATACGCATAATTTATAATGGAATTTCTGATAAATTCAAGCTTTTGGATCGAAACAATCCGGATCTTATTAAGGCGAAAGAAAGATATAATTTGCCATATAAATTCATTTTATATTTAGGGACGATAGAGCCGAGAAAAAATATCGTCTCTGTCGTTAGGGCATACAACAAGCTGCAAAAAAATGCCATCAAGGAGGGCAATGAGGAGATGCAAAAAATCAAATTAGTTATTGCAGGATCAGAGGGTTGGTTGGGTGAAAGCATATTTGATGAAATCAGGAAATCCAAGTATGCCAAAAATATCATTGTGGCTAAATTTATTAAAGAGGAGGATAAGGAGTGTGTTTTAAATCTGGCTTCTCTTTTTGTGTATCCTTCATTTTTTGAAGGGTTTGGATTTCCTCCGCTTGAAGCCATGGCCTGCGGAACGCCTACTATAACCTCCAATAATTCTTCTCTTCCTGAAGTGGTTGGAAATGGAGCGATCATGATTGATCCGGATAAGCCGGATGAAATTTTCTGCGCGATGAGGGAAGTCATAAAAAATAATGATTTTAGGAATGATTTGGTTTCCAGAGGCGCTCTTCAAGCGAAAAAATTTACTTGGAAAAAATCAGCAGGGGAATTTTTAAAAATGATAAATAAATACTAATATTTGCGTATGTTCAAGCAAATTCATCCGAATGCATCAGTTTATATATCAGCAGCTATAAGCATATGAAAATTGGAATTGATGCGCGCTTTTTTGGCATTAAGCAAAAAGGCTTGGGCCGTTATACTCAAAAATTGATTGAAAACTTGGAAAAAGTTTCTGCGGGAAATAATCTTGACGCGGAATATTTTATTTTTCTCCGAAAAGACAATTTTGACGAATATGAGCCGAAAAATCCCAAATTTAAAAAAATTCTTGCGGATTACCGTTGGTATACTTTTTCCGAGCAAGTCTTTTTCCCGTTCTTGCTATATCGCTATAAACTGGATATTGTCCATTTTCCTCATTTTAATGTGCCGGTTTTATATTGGAAGAAATTTATTGTTACCATTCATGATTTGACTTTGATACATTTTCCCACTATGAAAAATAGCACCTTGAATCCTATTTTCTATTGGTTGAAATTTTTTGTCTATAAATTAGTTATTCGTCTGGCCATCAGTAGGTCTTTATCCATAATTGCAATCTCTAATTTTACGAAAAAAGACATAATCGATAATTATGGCAAATTTTTGGAGAAGAAGATACGGGTCACGTATGAAGCTTGTGAAGATTTTCGCATGTGCAGCGCCGGCGAAAGCAATGATATTTTGCAAAAATATGGTATAATAAAACCATATCTGATATATGTAGGCAATGCTTATCCGCATAAGAATTTGGATAGATTGGTGTTGTCTTTTGCCGGAGTTTTGCGGGAAAAGAAGGACATCCAGCTAGTTTTTGTAGGAAAGAATGATTATTTTTATGAAAATCTGAGAAAATTGGTGGAAAAAGAAAAGGTAGGAAATATATTTTTTCTTTCTGATGTTTGTGATTATGAGCTGGATATACTGTTTCACAATTCAGTCTCCAATGTTTTCCCGTCTTTGTATGAAGGATTCGGGCTGCCACCGCTTGAGGCGATGTCTAAGGGGGTGCCTGTGATATCTTCAGATCATCCGTGCATGCGAGAAATATTGGGAGATAGCGCATATTTTTTTGATGGAAAAGATATTTCTTCCATTGAAAAAGCAATGAGAAGAATCATTGAAGATGAAGATTTGAGGAGATCTTTGATTGAAAAAGGCTATAGGCAAATAAAAAAATATAGCTGGAAGAAAATGGCCCAAGAATCTTTGCAAATTTATCTGGATTCTACAATTCCCAAGAAAGAAAAATAAATGCCAAATAAAACTCGAAAAAAAATAATACCACAAATGTTTGATGTTCGGCCAGTAGATGCGTCGGGCGATTTGGATTTTTCAAAAATAAACCAAGTAAAGAATTCCCAAAGATTAAGCATTGCAAAAAGCGTTTCCCGGGCGGAATTGCCAGAAAAAAAATTTATTGTAAAAAATAGAAAATCAATTCTTCCTAACACTTGCGATGTCAGATCTTCCCGAGAATCATACAAATTTTGCCAAGTCGAAACCGGATCAGGCAAAAACTTCAGAAAAGCGAAACCAGAAAATGCAGCCAGAAAAGATGTAAGAACGAATTTCTTAAATAACAAGCCAAACTCCGATATCATCGGAGGCGATATTGTTTTTACGCCAAAAACCAATATTTTTTTAGAAGAAAAACAAAAAGCCAGGATTTATAGATTTGGTGAAGTTTTTGATGCAGATGAGATTCCAGTCGTATATCAGGCGAATGTCGGCGCCAAAAGGCCAAAAATTATTAAGGAGAAGGTCTGCGAAATGCCAGAACCATCCATTACCGTATGGGAAAAAGTTGAAACGCCATTGCAGGAACATGAATTTATCAAAGCTTTTGATAGGAATCAACAAACAGAACATAAGGAGGTTTTAGAAAAAGAAGGGAATGCCTTTCCCGAAAAGAAAGAGCCTCGCATTCCAGATGCGGCTTTTCTTTTGAAAGACGCTCCAAAAAAGGAGCCAAAAAAACTAAACTTTTCCCTGGGAGAAAGATTGCACAAGCAAGCGGTCAGAAAAATGGAAAAACGCGAGAATTTTCCTACTATATCATTTTTTGATATTTTTGCTTTAAAAAATCTTAAAAAAACAACTTTCTCTTTTTCGGGAGTGGCTTTAAGCATATTTTTGATTGTAATTAGCATCGGATTTTTTAATAAAGGATTAAAAATGCGCGATTCTATTTTGGGAGTCGGCAAAGAGGCCTATTTTGATTTAGCCTTGGCAAAGGATGGCATGCTCAGCCGGAATTTCGAAAAATCTTCCGTTGAATTTGGAGAGGCATATGAAAAATTTGAAAATATCTCTCATGATATAAACGATTTGGGAGGAATCCTTATCCCTCCCTCACGCTATATTCCATACCTTAGCAAATTATCAGCAGGAGATAATATGGCTCAGGCGGGAAAAAATGTTTCTCGCATCGGAATTTTGGCGGGAGAAATCATGCGGACAATGGATGATATGAAAAATCCTTTGAATATGAGCAATGAATCTGATTCAGCTTCTTTTTTGGAAATATTCAAAAGCACTGAGAAAAACCTAGGTGAAATTTTGGAGTTGTTAGATGATACGGAAAAAAAGCTTGCAAAAGTGAATGCGGATGATATCCCGTCCGAACAAAGAATGCAATTTGTGGAACTGCGGAGCAAGCTTCCTGAAATAAAGGAGTTTATCGGCAGTTTTATGGAAAGCAGCGAGATTATGACGGATGTTTTAGGCGGAAACGGTCCGAGAAAATATTTATTTCTTTTTCAAAATAACCAAGAGATGAGAGCTACCGGAGGATTCATCGGAACCTACGGAGTTTTGGATATTTTCAACGGCCGGGTAAGAAATTTCTTCATTGACGGCATATATAATCCGGATGGACAATTGAGAGAAAAAGTTGTTCCTCCTGTTCCGATCCAAAAGATGTCCGCTAATTGGAGCTTGCATGACAGCAATTGGTTCCCTGATTTTCCAAAATCCGCTGAAAAAGCCGCATGGTTTTATGAAAAAACAGGCGGACCTACAATTGACGGCGTGATTACGATGACCCCGAGCGTTATGCAGAAATTAATGGAAATTACCGGACCCATCGAGATGGAAGAATATGGAGTTACTGTAGACAGTCAGAACTTTATTGAAACAGTACAGCAAGAAGTAGAGGTTGATTATGATAAGGAGCTCAATCAGCCTAAGAAAATTTTAGCTGATTTGGCTCCGAAAATTTTGGATAAGATTTTTAATGCCAAAAATATTTCAGATATGACAAAGACTTTAAAAGTATTGGTAGAAAGCCTTAATGAAAAACAAATTCTCATCTATTCAAAAAACTATGATATAGAAAAGTTATTATCGCAAGAAGGATGGTCTGGAGAAATTCTTAATACGCAAAAAGATTATCTAAGCGTGATCAATACCAATATAAACGGATATAAGACAGATGGAGTTATTGATGAAGAGATTTCTCATCAAGCCGAAATTCAAAACGATGGATCTATTGTCGATACGGTAACCATCAAAAGGCACCACAATGGAGGCAGTTTGGAAAAAGATTGGTGGAACAGGGTGAATTCAGATTATATGCGAGTCTATGTTCCCAGGGGGTCAAAACTCCTTTCGGCTGAAGGTCAAACCAGAGAATTCAATTCTCCGCCGCTTGACTATAAGAAGTTGGCTTTTAAAAGAGATCCGCAGGTCAGCCAAGAAGAGGAGTCTATGCAAATCGATGAGGAAAGCGGCACTCGAATTTATGAGGACAGCGAAAAGACAGTTTTTGCCAACTGGGTGTATGTCAGCCCCCAGGAAACCGTCGTGGTTAAGTATAAATATCTATTGCCCTTTAAGATCAATATAAACAGAGAAGATGCGCCAGCTGATACGTATTCTCTTTTGGCGCAAAAACAATCGGGAAGCCTTGGAAGCAAATTTTTCGAAGAGTTGATTTATCCGGAATCATTCCAGCCCGTTTGGAATTATCCGGAAGACGCTAAGAAAGAAGAGAATAAAATTAGGATGGAAAATGATTTGAAGGAGGACAGGTTTTTTGGTGCAGCGTTTACAAGAAAATAAATTTATGATCAGTAAAATTTTAAGAAATAGCCTTGTGCTAAATTCATCGCCATCCAAATCCGTTGTTTCAGCGGCTTTCGTGATTACTATGGCAGGACTTGCTAGCCGGATTTTGGGGCTTTTGCGGGATAGATTTTTGGCTTCAACTTTCGGGGCTGGTGATGTTTTGGATGTTTATTATGCTGCTTTTCGAGTTCCTGACCTGATTTACAATCTTTTGATCGTAGGGGCGCTGAGTGCCGCTTTCATACCCGTTTTCACAGGACTTATTAGCAAGGAAAAAGAAGAAGAAGCTTGGAAATTGGCAAACGGAGTTTTGAATCTGACAATTTTTTGTGTTCTGGTGCTTTCTTTTATTTTTGCCATATTTGCTCCTTTTATAATGAAAATCATTACTCCCGGGTTTCCGGAAGAAAAAATGGAGATGGTAGTGCTGTTTACGAGAATAATGTTTTTGAGTCCGCTCTTTTTGGGTATTAGCGGAATTTTCGGAGGCATCCTGACTTCTTTCAGGAAATTTCTGATCTATTCATTAGCTCCTTTGTTTTATAATTTCGGCATTATTGTAGGCATATTTGTTTTTGTAAAATTCTTGGGGCCGGTGGGTCTTGTGTGGGGAGTGGTGCTAGGAGCATTTTTACATATGATGATTCAATATCCTGCTGTAAGACATGCCGGATTCAAGTATTATTTTGTTCTTTTCCAGTCTCTGAAAAATTCTGAGGTACGTGAGGTTTTGCGCTTGATGGTACCTAGGACCTTGGGTGTTGCGGTTACTCAGATAAATCTGGTGGTGGTCACGATGTTTGCTTCTACCCTGGCTGTCGGAAGTTTGGCTGTTTTTAATTTTGCTCAGAATCTGCAAAGTGTTCCATTGGGTCTTTTTGGAATTTCATTTGCTATTGCTGTTTTTCCGACACTTTCCCAATATGCGGCTAAAGAAAAGCACGATGATTTTGTGAAAACTTTCTCTCAAACGTTCAGGCAGATTCTTTTTTTCGTTATTCCGCTGAGTGTGATTATTTTGGTTTTGCGGGCTCAGATTGTGCGTGTTGTTTTGGGAAGCGGAGAATTTGACTGGAGCGACACCAGGCTGACTTTCGAATGTTTGGCAATCTTTGTTCTCAGTCTTTTTGCTCAAAGCACCATCCCGCTTTTAGCCAGATCGTTCTATGCGCTTAAAAACACCAAGACTCCATTCTATATCGCGCTCGTAACAGAATTTTTAAATATTATGGCTATTCTCTTTTTGATCGAAAGATTCCAACTTTTGGGACTAGTAATGGCTTTTTCTTTAGCCAGTGTGGCTCAGATGCTAATGCTTCTTTTTATGCTTAGAGCTAAGTTTGAAAATCTTGATGATAGAAATATTCTTATTTCCGTATCAAAAATTTCCCTGGCTTCATTTCTGGCAGGCATCATTGTCCAAGGTTCAAAATATATCATAGGTTCCGAAGTCGATATGCAAACTTTCTTGGGAGTTTTCTCTCAATTGATCGGATCAGCAGTTGCAGGAGTCTTAGGTTTTAGTTTTTTCTGTTACGCCTTGAATTTGGAAGAATTCTTTGCTTTCAAAAACTCTCTGACGCGAAAGCTTTTTCGCGGCAAACAAAATATCCAAGAAGATACGACGCAGGTTGGGGGGATATAATTTAACACAACTTTAAATTATTATTACTTTCTTTTCGTAATAAATATGCGCCATTTTTCTTTTCCCAAAAGAAAAGTGGCAAAAAAGAAAAAGGCCGTCCAGGCAAAATTTAAAAATAAATTCTCAGCTTGTTCGCTAAAATTCCCGAAAATGCTAAAAGGAAGACTAGTAGGAAATTTTTTAACGCTCACAAGCTTCAATTTATAATTTTAAATTTCACAGGGACGGAAGTTTTTTTAAGTTTTAATTTTCGTAGAACTAAAATTTTAAAAATACCCGCACATTGCGAAGTGCGTTTCTAAATTTCAATTTG
>AMFJ01021620.1_pt1 | contig 11972 bp, 8 predicted proteins | sample 427208 | NCBI WGS metagenome assembly AMFJ01 (sample SAMN02954298, study PRJNA114691) | groundwater metagenome | biome: aquatic; feature: subsurface aquifer; material: sediment; isolation source: subsurface aquifer sediment | place: USA: Rifle, CO | collected 2008-08
AATGTTTTATCCAGTTTTCGGAGAAAGTGAAGAAGTAAAGTCACAAAAAAATATAATAGAAACTAAAAAAGCATACAATAATGAAAATCTTCTAGATATTTATAAAACATGAGAATATCCAAATAGAAACTCCTGAGTTAGTGATTGGGATTTATTTTTTGGTCGGATTTGATTTTGAGAAAAAGCGACAAATTTTATGAAAGAATTTCTTACGATTAAAATTACAAAGACTGATACTTGAAAAGTAAGTTTAAATTTGATAAATAATTCTTCAAATAACTCAAAATATCACAAATTACTTTTATTGCTAGTTGCTCCTGAAATATCAGAAGAAGTGCAAGTTGAAAATATTTCTGAATTCTATAAATATATTTCAAAAATAATAGAATTGTCTAGTAAAATTGAAAAAATATTTAAAGATGAAAAATTTTGAGAAGAATTAATTTGATTGGCGAATATAATTAATGATTACAAAGAGGAATTTAAAACAAAATCCGATATTCTAGAGCTTTTGCATTCTTGCGTAAATGAATATGCCACAACAAAAGTTTCCCAAAATAAATTAGCATTATTTAATGCCTGTAAAAAAATTGCTTCATTTGATTCAAGATTTCAAGAATTTTATAGACTTTATTTGTTATCTCAAAAATGAAATATTAATAATTTTGACAACTTAAGAAAAATTTTACCTTCGCAAATTAGTGTTGATATTTATTCAAAATATTATTCTAAGGACATTATTGGTCTTTTAAATAAGGCAATAATTGCAGAAAGAATATCTCTTAAATGAAATTTAAATCCTGATAATTCTCAGATAATTTGATTTTTATCAGAGAAAATATTTAAAGAACTTACAGCAAATGTAAATAGTTTACTTAAAGATGACTGAGAAATAGACAAAAAATGAATTGATTTTAAAGAAAAACTTACTCTTGTTTTTTTTGAAGAATTTTCTCAGTCAGAATCAGCAAAATGAAATAAAAAAATTCAGGAAATATTACCTACTATTGAGACAAAAAAGGATATTGATAATATAGATGATAAATGACTTACAATTCTAAATCATCTTATTCTTGATTGAGATATAGACTCTATTAAAGAACTGATAAAAGTCTGAACAAATGTTAATTTTACTGAAGAAAATGGTCGGACGCCATTAATGTTTGCAGCTACAGTTGGATGTCTAGAAACTACGAAATTACTATTGGAATCTTGAGCAGATGCAAATATATTGAATGAATTTTGAGAAAATGCATTTGAGATTGCAGAAGCTTTTGGTAATGAAGATGTCGCGATATACCTACTTGATTTTACAAAAGAAAAACCAAAAAATAAAAAAGCCTCAACTAAAATTAAAAAATCTGTAAACGAATATATAGCTGAAGTTTCAGAAAATGATTTAGAAAAAATAATTAAATTTATTGAAACACAAAATAAAACATTAGCTGAACAAATAAGAGATACGGGAGATATAAGTGAAACATGTGAGTGACAAGATGCTATGATATATGCTTTTAATAAGAAGAATTCTGATATTATAAATATTCTTATTAATTCCGGATTTGATTTAAATAAAAAATATAAAGAAGGAACAATACTTATACATATGATTTCTAGCTGATATACTAGCTTGGTTGCTAGTGCACTTAAATTAAGACCAGATATAGATGTAGACATTATTGATGAAACTGGAAAGAACCTACTAACATGTGCTTATAATAAACAAAATTGAGATTTAATGAAAGCAATAATAGACTATTGAGCGGATGTTAATTTTACATATAAAAATAACAATGAAAATTTTTTAATGCATTTAATTGAAAGTTGACATACTAGTGTAGCTACTTACATTTTAAAAAATGTAAAAGATGTTAAAATAGATCATAAAGATTCTAATTGAAAAACGGCTTTATATTATGCTTTCGAAAAATGATTAGGCGATGTAATGAGAGAATTAGTTACATCACTTGCAGATCTTGATATTGGGTATCAAGAAAATGTAACCCTTCCAATGTTAATGACCACGAATTGATCTAGTTCAATTCTTGAATTTATTATACAAAATAGAGATGACATAAATCTTGATTTACAAGATAATAACTGAAAAACTCTTCTTATGTATATGATTGAAAATTGAATGCATAATTTAACTATCAAATTATTACAAACTAGAAAAGATATAAATCTTAACTTAAAAAATAATGACTGAGCAACAGCTTTATCTATAGCTTTTGATAAATGATCTTGAGAAATAATAAGGGCCTTAGCTACGGCTTGAGCTAATTTTGAAAAAAAATTTAGTTCAGTTTGATGAGCAACAATCCCTATGCTCTTGGCAAATGTTTGATACGGAAGTACTCTTGAACATATAATTAAAACTAGAACAGATATAGATTTTAATATTCCAGATAATACCGGTAAGACCTTACTTATATATTTAATTGAAAATTGTCAATCAAAATCAGGATTACTTGATATTATTAAAAAATTATTAGAGATAAGAACAGATTTAAAATTAGATATTAAAGATTTTAACTGAAAAACAGCCTTATCTTTAGCGACAGAAAAATGATTAACTGATATAATAAAATATTTAGCTGTAGCTTGAGCTGATTTTAATATGAAATTTGATAATTGAGGTAAGACGGTATTGATGAAGATGGCAGAAGCATCTTATAGAAGTAGTATAGATTTTGTTTTAGAAAAAAGAAATGACATAGATTTAGATATTCAAGATAATTATGGAAAGACATTGTTAATGCATATGATAGAAAATAGCCTTAACGACTCTATAAAAAAATTATTAGAAAACAATCAAATAGTTATAAATCTTAATTTAGCTGATGCCAATAATAAAACTGCTTTGTTTTATGCTTTTGATAAATGATTATGGGATATAGTAAAAGCCTTATCAGATGCTTGAGCCGACTTAAATATTATTTATCCTACTAATGGAAAAACTATATTAATGGAATTATCTACAAAATGAAGTTCAAATACCCTAGAATATATTTTATCAAGAAGAAAAGATGTAAATCTCGATATTCAAGATACTTATTGAAAAACTTTGCTTATGTATATGGCAGAAAATACTCAAAGCACTCAATTGTATAATGTTTTAAATGATAGATTTGATATGAATCTTGAAATTTTAGATAGAAACAGGAAGACAATTATGGTATATGCAATAGAAAAACAACTTAAAGATGTAATTAAATTACTATCTGATGCCTGAGCTGATTTAAATTGTTTAATTGGACAGGGTACGACAAAAACTGTTCTTATGAATTTAATTTCTTTATGATTTAATGATGCATTTAAATATATTATCTCATCTAGAATAGATATTGATTTAAATATTAAAGATCAATGATGATTAAATTTGGAAGCTTATGTAAATAATACACAAAATGATTCACTAAAACAAGAATTTGAGAAATATAAAAATAATTTTAGGATGTCAAGCAAAAAAATAAAATAGAAATTTACTTAAACAATAATTAAAAATCCTCATACACAAATATGAGGATTTTATGTTTTTTTGGTGCCCCCTACAGGACTTGAACCTGCACCTAGAAGCTTCGAAAGCCGCTGCTCTTCCAGTTGAGCTAAGGGAGCGCAAATCCTATTTCCTCTCCCGTTTAGCGGGAGAGGGTTAGGGCTTTTATTTCTTTCAACTTATGTCATATAGTAGAGGAGCAGCAATTGCGATAGATGAATAAGTACCAAAAATTGTACCATACATCATAGCTAGGATAAATCATTTAATACTTACTGGTCAGAATAAAAACATTGCAACAAGGGTTACAAAAACTGTTAGAGATGTAAATAACGATCTTCTTAGGGTTTCAGTTATGGCACTATTTACTATAGCTCCAAAATTCATTTTCTTGTTTAATTTATTTCTTAGATTAGTCCTAATTCTATCCATAATAACGATAGTATCACTCACAGAATAACCCAATACAGTCAGCATTGCAGTTATAAAGAATGTATCGACTTTAAATTCTGGGAATATATAAGATGTGATAATATAGAATCCAAGTGCTGCTAGTACATCATGAGCTAGAGAAATCATAGTAACTGTAGCAAAAGGAAAACTAGAAAATCATTCAATAGATCCGCGGAAAGCCCAGGCAATATATAGAGATATAAATATTATTGTCAAAAATAAAGTTACATAAGCAGTTTGTTTGATATAAGCTCAGAAACTTTCTCAGATATTTTGGTATTTTTCAAGACTTACAGTAGAATTAAATTTTACTAGATTTTTTCATAAATTTGTCTTAAAAGTAGTTTTTAGTTCTTCTAATTTAACAACTTCTAGATTTTCTATTTTATTCAGTCAGGCTTCAACTATAAATTTAGATTGTCCAGCAACTTTATAAGCAGAAATTGTATTAATTAACTCCTTATCACCGAATTTTATATCTTTTTTTGTTTCTTCAACTATTTTAGTAACTTCTTTAATATCGAGATTACCATTGTAAGTATATTCTGCTTGCATTCATCCGGTCATATCTATTCATAGATTTAGAGGTAGGGCATATAGTGCTACTATTGCCACTAAGCTCGTAAATATGGCAAACCCATAAAATTTAAATCTGTTTTTAATAAAGTCCATCTTTTAAAAAATTAATAATAAACGCATCTATTTATAAGAGCAAAACGAAAAAAGTCAAAACAATTATTATAATTATCTTGCGATTTTTCAATAAATAAGTTATAATAAGAAAAGAAATATTTTAAAATTAAGAAAATATGCAGTACAAAATCCCTGTTCAAATAGAGAATGAAGACAAAATTTTTCTTCAATTAAGCATAAGACAGCTCAGTATAATTATGGTATGAGGTTCCATTGCTTATTCTTTATTTAAGTCTTTAAGACAGAGTGTTTGAGATACAGTTGCATTATTTCCGACAATTTTAATAATTTTACTTACTCTATTTATTGCACTTTTTAAAAATAGTGAAATGACTTTTCTGCCTTTTATTACAAATTTAATAAGATTAAATATAAATTCTGGAACTAGAACTTGGCAAAAATGAACTGATAGTTATTCTGCAATTGAGATTTGATACACGAAATCAATGGCTACACCAGAAAAAAGATTTGATAGTAAACACGATCACAAAGCTTACCAAGATATTGAAGACCAATTACATAAAATTTAATTTAAAAAAATATGGATGATAAAACAACTAAATCAGTAAAACAAGGGAAAAAACATATTTGAGATGCGACAACTCAAAGATATTTACCTTTTTCTGAAATCAGAGATAATATTTTGATAATGAAAGATGGTTCTTCTAGAATGGTTCTCAAGGTTAATGCTGTTAATTTTAACCTAAAAAGTGAGGAAGAACAGGATTCTATAATTTATTCATACCAGAGATTTTTAAATACTCTAAATTTCCCAATTCAAATAATTGTAAGGTCTTTAAAAGTTGATATAGAATGATATATTAACAAACTTAAAACTCTTGCTGTAAAACAAAAAAATCCTTTGCTTCAAGAGCAGACTTACAGATATATTGATTTTTTGGTAAATCTTGTAGATATTGCCCAAATTATGAAAAAGAATTTTTATATTATAGTTCCTTATGATACAGATGAGGGAAAAAGTGTTAAAGAAACTTGAATTTTCTGAATTTTCAGAAGTTTTTGGTCAGCTATAACCCAAGAACAAACAATAACTAAAATCAGAGCGACAAGAGTAAAAGTAGAAAAATTAAAAAAATGAAACACAGAAAGACTTCACACAATCAAATCAAATCTCGAAAGTATCTGACTTAAAGCTGAAGAAGTGAAAAAAGATGATTTAATCAAACTTATGATAAATTACTACAATCCAAAAATAAACTCAGAAATCAAAACCAAAGAAGAAGTATCTAACTTAAACATGGAATAATGCTTTCAAATAAAAATGATCCTTCCTGTCATTTCGAACGAAGTGAGAAATCTATTTCAAATAAAAAAACTTGAGATAGATGAGAATTAATCGCGATTTATTTCCTTCAGAAGAAATGATATAAAATAATAGATTCAAATTACAAAATATCAGGTGGGGAAGTGGATATTATAGCTAATTTTAATTGAAAAACCATTTTTATAGAAGTAAAATATAGAAAAAACCTTAGTCACGGAATTCCCGAAGAATCTCTTTCAAAAACCAAAAAGAAAAATATTTTGAAAGTTATAAAATATTATATTCTCAAAAATAAAATAAAAGAAGAAGATATTAGATTTGAATTTATAGCCATCACAGAGGTTAATGAGAAAGCCAAAATAAACCATTTTAAAGATGTTGAGTTATAGATAATTTATACAATTTTTCAAATTAATTTGAAAAAAATTAATTTAAGTATATATTAATTTCAAATTTTAGTTTTAATAATTTAAAAAAACTATGAGTGATGTATTTAAAGACTACAAAAAACAGAAAGTAAGAAGAAATATTACAATTATTTCTTTGAGTCTAATGTTTGCACTAAGTTTAAATTTTTTCCTTTTTAGTTCAAGTGTTTGACAAAAAATCCAAACTTCAGTTAAAAATTACGGAGAACAACCAAAAGTGGTAAGTAAAGATATTTTCATAGAAGCAGCTTGAACTGGATCTGATATCCTAGATTTAAAAATTGGATCTGATATCTCAAAAGCGAGTGAACTTACGGCTTCTTTCCTTTTTGATCCAGAAGCTATGAAATTAGCTGATTTATATTCAGAAAATAAAAATGTAGAAATTACAAAAGTTACGAATGTTCCTGGAATTTACTTTGTAAGTTTTAAATACAAAACTCCGACTGATATCAAATCAGGAACAACTTTATGAAAAATCCAAGTAAACAAACTTAAAAATGACACCAAAATTGTTATAAATATGGCTCAAACTAATTTCTTAAGCAACTCAAAAATGTACGAACTTACAAATTCTTCTTTTGAATTCTAAGAGTTTTTAAAATAATTTAAACCAAAAAAAAATTCCTGAAAATTAATTTTCAGGAATTTTTTATATAAATTTAATTAAGACATTCATATTAAAGCTCATACTTCTCATTTCTTTTTTGCTATATTATTCATTAATTGTGAGGATAATCTTTTTTCTATTTCTACAATTTCTTCTAATCTTTTTGACGCTACAAATAACTCAAATTCTTTATCTGCAGGATTAAATAGAATAAAAGTATCAGCATAAAGATTAAGAGGATGTGTATTTTTTTCAAAAACATCCATTTTCATTTCTAATAAACTTGCATTAGGGGCAAAATCATAAGGGATAAATCCATTCATTATTAGTTTTTCTTTCTCATCTAAATAATCCAAGAAATCTAAAGTTTCAATTTTATTTACAAAACCTCATGTATGTGAGGTTAGAAAGCCAGATACAGCGTTTGCCATAATTTAAAATTTAAGAAATAATAATTGAAATATAAAAGAAAACTTCTAATTGTCAAGTTAATTTATAATTTTTAGTTGCGAGAATTTGCATTAATAGAAAATATATGATAAAATAACTTGTGATTGATTATATTTTAATAAAAATTATATGGCAAATACACAAATAAATAAGATTTGAGATATGCTTCAAAGTGATGTTAGTAATCTTGAATCTATAGCAGAACTTAAAAACGATAAGCAATTGGAATCAATTTTATCAGATATTAAAAAAGTCTTATCAAATTCTCCGACAAAGGAACAAATACAGTCGGCCTTTGATTTTATTTCTAAGTTAACTAGTATAAAATCAGCAAAAGAACTAAAAGAAAAACAAGCAAAAGAAACATCAGGAAGAGATATTAAAAATTTATCAGAGGAAATTTGACTTTATGATGATATACAAGAAAAATTAGTTAATTTTAAAAAATGATTTTTTGATAAAAATTTACAATCTTTATTTATCTCTTACTTAAATTTAGATCAAAAAGAATTTGACGATGTAAATATGTCTTCTTTTGTGGATGTAGTTTGAGGAGTTAAATGAAATTCTTTTGAAGACTGGAAAAAGGCTTGATATGTCGCTGATGGTATTTTCGGAAATACTGAATTAAGTCAATTAAACGCCTTAAAATCCAAATATGACAGCAATACTTCACTTAAACAAAAAATTGATAATATTAAAGAAGAGACAAAAACTGATATTCTATTACAGAATTTCTGAGATAAAATAAGAAAGCAGTGACATAAAGTAGAACATAAAGAAAGTTCTTATGATAAAGAAAAGAAACAATTAGATAGTTTTGGTGAATTTATCAATTTTATATCTGATATTAATAATGATTGAAAAGTCGAAATAAAAAATACTTTTGAGAAAAAATGGTATTATTTATGGCTTGACGGAAAGAAAGAACAATGACAAAATATTTGAGAAGCATTTTTTGCTAGAGAATTGGGAAATAAATTTCAAAATATTGAAGAATTTAATGTTTTACTAAAAAGACTTGGAATTAATGAGATTAACAAAAGCACAACTCGCGAACAATTTAAAGAAATAAAAGAAAAATTTTGGTCAAAAATGACTGAAAAAATGACTAAAATGTGAAGAAACTGAAATTTAGATTGATTTTATGCAATCTTGAATTGAGCTGAAGCAGAAAAAGAATTTATGAGAAATAATCTAGAAACTCAAGCGAGTTTAGAAGATGAAATTGATAAATTATTAAATGACCCAAGCATAGAGTTACAACTAAATAATAAATTAACAGAACTTAAAACAAGATATTGATTAAAAGATGTTGACGACAAAAAAGATTTAGAAATCTTGAAAAAATCTCTAAAAGAAATAATTAAAAATGAAAACAAATTTAATTATTGAATTTTTTGATGAGCAATAAGTGCTAAGTGAGGTGTTAGATGAGGTGATTTACTTGGACAAATTATAAATTCTTTAGATGTGAAAAATTACGGAGGAATTATTGGTTTTTATATTTCAAAAGAAATTTATACGAGTGACGACAAAAAATCAAAAATAAATTTATGAATTGCTAATTTTATACCTTATATTTCAGCAAATCAAGTTGTAGATATTAAAGATAATAATGGAGAAAAAATTTGAATTCCACAAAAATTAGATTGAAATGTTAATGTTGTGCCAGGAATTTCTTTAAGCCCTGTGTCAGCCTGAGTTCATGCTGAATTTAATGTTAAAGATATAAATAGAGCGATTGACAACCAAATTACAGAAGCTCAAAAATTAATGGACAATATAAGTTTAAATGAAAAATGAGAATTAGAAATAACTAAAAATATAACAGAAGAAAATCCTCAAGAGTGAGTAGAGATTTTTATACATTCTTTTATAAAATATTTTACTGAATTCAAAACTTGAGATAAAAAATTAGACACAATTTTGCTTAACAATCTTAAAAACTGAAGTATAACTTATTTCACAAATGAATTATATAGACAAAATCAATGATGGAATGTTTCGGGAGTTTCTGTTTGATTTGTTTTCTCATTATTTAGACCAGATACTTGGATTGGTTTTGTATGAGTGAATATTCAAAATAGAAATCAAAGATTTGAAGACAAACAAGACAAAAAAATAAAACCACTTCTTAAATTAGAAAAAAGTGAGAAAAAATTAAAGGAAATGTGATTTTCCAAGACCGAATTTAATGGTAAAAATGTCTTTGAATATAGCGGACCAATTAGAAATTTCTATGCTGGAAAAGATGTTCAAATAGAAGAAAACAATTGAAAAATTTATATGTCTTGAGATATTAAATCAATTGTATCTACAAAAGAAGCTGATAATATAGCTTCTGAATCTTATATTACTCTAAATAATGCGGAATATGGAGATAAAACTTATTCTAAAACTATAAATTCTTCCCTAGTTTGAGAGACAAGTAGTATTTCTATTTCAGAAAAACAAATTAGTATAAAAATAGATAGCGATGACAAAATAACAAAAGACGTATCAGAACTAACTTTAAAATATATAGAAAATTCAGATAGATATAAAAAGGAATTTCTTCTTTTCCAAAAGGAATTTGCGAAAGTTTATGAAAACTGAAGCATTGATACAGCTCGGACTAAATTAGGAATTTTTATTAATAAATTATCTCCAGAAAAGAAAAAGGCTTTATTAAGCTATTATAATCAAGTAACTTGAGATAAAAAAGAACAAGTAATGTCAAATGTTCTAGGTTATACTGCCGGTGATTGGAGAATTAGATATTTTGATAAACTTCACCAAAATACACCATGGTCAAATAAAATGAGAGCTAAATTATGATTATCTAAAGACTTTAAAATATCAGATATTAAAGATTGAAGCAAAATTGTACTTGATGTCTCAAAACCAGCTGAAAGACAAAATATTATCTCATATTTGTGAGTAAAAGATGCAAAAGAGCAGCAAGAAATTTCTAAATATCTAGATTCAGCAGAAAGAATTTATGATTATAATGGATGAGTTCTAGAACAAAATTCAGAAAAAAAATTAAAAACAGAAGAAAATGCAATCTTATTTGTTAATTTTACTCAAAAAGATTGAGCAGGAAAGAGAACATTTCACGATATTGTTCCAATGTATTGAAATTTGAAAGTATTTGCATGAAAAGAGGGAACAGAGAAAATGAATGATTTTTCTAAAAAACTTGAATTTGTAGATAAAATACCAGAAAAAGTGCTTTTGAGTTATTTTGATCAAATAAAATCTGCAAATGACTGAATTTTAAATTTAAATCAAGTCTCAAATAAACAAAAAATTGACTTTGTGAAAAATATCTTAAAATGAAAAGATAATAATGTTAGTGGAAGTTTTGATTTATCATTTGTAAGATGGAATGCATGTCTAAATGCAGCTTATATGATAAATAATGTTAAATTTGCTTTTAAGGGATCTAGCAAAGAAATCACAACCTTTACTCCAGCTGTTTGAAGCCAAGAAGTTGCTAATCTAGCGACTACAAATAATGAAGCAAATTTCTATACATTATGAATGGCAAAAACTGAAACTTGAAAAAAATGAGAACCAGAATGAGGTTGAGATTGAACTAAAACTTCTGATCCTTGACTTTGAGGTGGTCCTGCATGAGGTAATCAAAATGATTAATAAAATAATTTAAAAATTAAGATGAAAACAAAATATATTTACATTTTTACATTTTTAATTATTATTTTAATAATTGCAATTAGTCTATATTTTGATTCTAGAAAAAAAAATGAAATGCCAGTTCTTGATTATAGCCAAAAAATTAATATAGATCTTAATAAAATAAATCAAAATGATGAATAAAATTAAAATATTTATTACATTATTATTAATAAGTTTTGCATATCAAAGCTACGCTATAAATGTAAGTTCTATTTGATCTCAAGAAGGGAGCTGTCCAGAGGCAAATGTAAACACCAGAGTTTATGTTCCAGTTTGACAAAATTCACTAGATATTTCTGTGAGAGACTTATTTAGAACTACTGGATTAAGCTTTATACTTAATGCAAATTCTTCGGTAAATGTTTGGTCAAATAATAACATACTTGCTCCAAATTGTAGTAATTCAGCAAATTGGTTTAGAGTAAGTAGTATAAGCCCAGGTAATTTAGTATGGGTTATAGCTTTTGCTAATAATACTTGTACAGTAGATATATCTTCAAATCCGAACAGAAATATACCAGTATGACAATTCGTATATAATATATGATTTAAAAGAGAAACTTGATTTTGAGTCTGAAATACTCCAATTGGTTATTTTTATTACAGACCTAATTGATTATCTTTTTTTCCTCAAGAATTAATACCAAATCAGACTAATAGAATTTGGTCAGCTCCAATACAACACTGAAATGAATGTTTTAATTTATATGTAGATTATTGTTGAGATTGAGCAATTACAAATTGAGAATCTTGTGATTTTAATGACGCATCTCACACTTGATGGGGAGCCTGATGATGTAACGCAAGTTGTCAGCCTGTAAATTGACCTGGATGAGGATGATCATTTTGTTGAGATTGAATAATAAATGC
>AMFJ01002316.1_pt1 | contig 11950 bp, 13 predicted proteins | sample 427208 | NCBI WGS metagenome assembly AMFJ01 (sample SAMN02954298, study PRJNA114691) | groundwater metagenome | biome: aquatic; feature: subsurface aquifer; material: sediment; isolation source: subsurface aquifer sediment | place: USA: Rifle, CO | collected 2008-08
GCGTTAAAGATGGCCCAACCTCCGTCGCTTATGCCACAGGGGAATTCATGGAAATGAATTCCCAGTTCCGTAAGCCTTTTCTCCAACGCATTACGGTAACGCGTTAGCAAAAAATAATCTGGGCTGGCAATGAATTGTTTGGATAAATTTTTCCCTTTCAGCATGATAGCCGAGAGGAGAGTATATTTCCCCACAGCCCACCTCGGGTCTTTACGATAAATCTCGGAAGGCTTCACACCTTCCATTATGTGACGCAAGAAACCAATACCTGCGTCAGATGAATCGTAAGAATCGCCTTCTTCCCAAGTGTCTTCTATTAACGCATGTGTCATTTTCGATGCTCCTTTGTATTGGATGAGATTTTGTGGGGTTTTTGATAATGCGAGGTACTAAACCTAACTATACACAATTGCACAAAAAAGACAAAAAGTCAAATTTTTGCATCTTGCCTTTTGTGATTTATTTCATGGTTTTCCCCCGTAGGAGCAGGGCACGCCCTGTTCTTTTCACAAAGTTAAACCTAAAATTTAGCGAAAATATGAAGTTATACTGCGCGATAATAATTTGTCAATATTGATTTTTGGCGGAAATGGGGATATTCTTAATATAATAAGTAAAAAAATAATATTAAAAATATGTTTAAAAACAAAGTTGTTATCGTTACAGGTGCTTCGAGTGGAATCGGAGCCCAGACAGCTGATAAATCTTCCGATATTACCGGACAAAATATTTTTGTCGATGGTGGATTTAGTTTAAAATGAAATTAGCTATTTACTTCCACACTTCAAAGCGTAGCAGTAAAATGCAAGTAGGGTAATTATTGAATTAAGATTAAAAATTATGGAAAAAACAATAAACATTTTTGGGGATAGTATCGCTTGGGGTGCTTATGATGAAACGGGTGGTTGGGCGGATCGTTTAAAAAGTTATTTTATGAATTTAGATAAAGGTTATTTTGATTTTTATAATTTGGGAGTATCTGGCGATAATACAGACGATCTATTAAAAAGATTTAAAATTGAAAACGAAGCACGCACCCCAGATGTGATAATTATCGCTATTGGTACAAACGATGCGAGTTATGTGGCATCAAAAGATGATAATTATGTTTCTCTGGATAAATTCGAAAATAATTTATCAGAAATTATAAAACAAGCTAAAATATTTACTAACGAAATTATATTTGTCGGACTCACTAAATCGAATGAAAAAATGGTTACTCCAGCGCCCTGGGCAACCGATTTTTATTATAAAAATAAAGATGCAAAAATCTATAATACTAAAATAAAAGAAATTTGCCAGAAGAATAATTTATTATTTATTGAGATGATGGATTTATCAAATAATGACGATTTAGAGGACGGACTGCATCCTAATACGAAAGGGCACGAAAAAATGTTTTTACGAGTTAAAGATTTTTTGGTGGAAAACAAAATTGTTTAAAATTAATTTGTAATAGCTAAATATATGGGTGAACTAATTAAATTTCCAGGAGCAGGAATAAAGAATGCAGAAAAAAATAATTCTCCAAAAAACAAAGAAGGAGAAAATTCTTATTTGAATACAAAAAAGTTGGTCGAAGTACTTAACACATTAACTGCATTGAAAAAAGCTGACGTAAGATCTTTTGGGCAACATACTATTGATAGGAGGAGGGAATTAGCTACAAGTTATTCGGACATTGAATTGTTTGGATGGATAAACAACTGCACGGAGGATGAGATAAAGAAGCGCCCATCTTTTTACGGAGCAATTTTTGATGAGCTAAAATATAGAAATCTTTGCTAAAAGAATTAATAGTTGAGACTCAAAGATGAAAAAATGTTTTTGAGGATTAAAGATTTTTTGGAGGAAAATAAAATTGTTTAGATCTCTCCATGCATAAATTTCCGAGTACAGAAATTTATTTAGTCGAGATGACGCACCTTGCTTTAGCTACTCTCGGACAATTGAAGTGTCATTCCGACCGTATAAATATTTGTACTCAAATATTTAGAAGTGGAGGAATCTGAATTAATATAAAAATACATGAAACAATATTGTGTTTATATTATGACCAATAAAAGTAATGCAGTTTTATATATAGGCGTGACTGGAAATTTGCCAAGAAGGATTCAGGAACATAAAAATAAATTAATTAAAGGATTTACAGAAAAATATAATTGCACTAAGTTAGTTTATTTTGAGCAAACAGAAAATGTGATGAGCGCGCTAGAAAGAGAAAAGCAACTCAAAAAATGGAGAAGGGAAAAGAAAATAAATTTAATAGAAAAAGTTAATCCAGAGTGGAAAGATTTGGCGGAGAATTTAGGTTATTAGTTTTTTTAGATCTCTCCGTGCATAAATTTCCGAGTACAGAAATTTATTTAGTCGAGATGACACACTCTTCGGTTTGTCTTTCCGACCGGATAAAGCTTTGTACCCAAAGATTTGGAAGTGGAGGAATCTCAATCTATCAGTTAGTCTAGATTTCTCCATTACTAAATTTCCGAGTACAGAAATTTATCCAGTCGAAATGACATAATGTGGATTTTGGGATAAAATGAAGAAAAGCGTTGTTAATGATGATGTGCACTAAACTAATATGAAGCTTAACATTAAAAATTAATTAAAAAATTATGAATCAACCCAACCAAAATCAACAAGTGCAAATCAAGGCCACGGATGAAAAATTAAAAGGAGAATATTCTAATGCGATGCAAATCCTTCATACTAAAGAAGAATTTGTTTTAGATTTTTTAAATATTTTTCCACCTACTGGAACTTTAAATTCGAGAGTGATTCTTTCTCCCGGACATTTCAAACGAATGATAAAAGCCATGGAAGAAAATCTAAAAAAGTATGAAGATCAATTTGGGAAAATTGAAATCGCTACTGAGCCAAAAAGTGAGATTGGATTTAGAGCTTAAAAAGTTTTTAAAGTTCTTAAGGTTTGTAAAGTTTATAAAGTGAAAAATAAAAAATATTTTTTTAACTTCTTGCAAAAATCAGGAAGTTTTTTGTTTATCAGAAAGAACGATAATATTAAATATCATATGTTCAGATTATGAGGCCTTACCATTAACATTTTTTCTTACTAACTTTTTGACAGCAAAAAGTTACAAAAACTGTCACACGTACTACTAAAATATAAATAAATCTAACTCTCATCGCTAAAACTTCAAACTTCGCATCCGCTACGTAACAAAGTTTCTTAACGCTCTTTTCGAGTTGATTTATTTTATTTTATCCGTAAAGTGCGGGGGTGTATATGATGTGTACTTAAAGAGTATTTAATTTTTGAAATCTGAAAATTAGGTACGATGTAATTTTTAAGTATTAATAGAAATTATTAATTTTTTTTAAAAATAAAAAATATTTTAGCAAAAATAATTTATGAAAATTTAAAAATAAAAAGTAATTTTTAGAAAAAAATAAAAAAACTATTGTACAATTTTTTTATTGTTGTATAATAAAAGTAGATAAAAATATTTAGAAAATAATTTTTAGAAAAAATAAAAAACTTTTTCAAAAAAACTATTGTATAAAATTTTTATTGTTGTATAATTATTTATATAACGAAATTGTGTGAGAAGGGGTCGAGCTTCTCAGTTAAAATAAAAAATAATCCAGTGAGCAATCGCTGGCTAGCCTAAAATAAAAATATGGCAACAAAGAAAAAAGCAGTTAAAAAAGCTGTTAAAAAAGTAGCTAAAAAAACAGTTAAAAAAGCTGTGAAAAAAGTAGCTAAAAAAACAGTTAAAAAAGCTGTGAAAAAAACAGTGAAAAAAGCTGTTAAAAAAGCAACAAAAAAAAGAAAGTAAAGACAAAACAAAAAATTAGATGACCGCACTAAACTAAAAGATAGGAGCGGTCATCTTTTTTTATTTTTTCTATTAGACTGAACTGAGAAAAATAAAAAAGCCGGAAAGAATCGATGTCTTTCTGGCTTTTTGATTGATAGATCTAATTTTTCTCTCTCCTCCTTGTGGTTTTTCTCTTGAGGGTTGCATTTTCCGCTAAGAGATCCGCAATTTCTTGCTGTTGAATGGCTATCCGCTTGCTCTTTCTCTTGAGCGCGCTGTCTTTGCTGACAAGTTTTTTTCTCAGCTCAACTATCGAGTTAGCCTTGCTATTTTTCATCTGCGCCTTTAGTCTTGCGTTCTCTGTGGTTAATCGAAGAAAGCTTTCGCTCAAGGATGTTATGTCTGCTCTTAATGCATCAATAGTGTTCAGTATGGCAGTTTCTTGCATTTCCCTGGTTGCCTCTTCGATTCTGTGTTTGCTCATTTCTATCCCTTTAAATAAATTTAACTAGTTTATATTGAAGTTGCTAGCTATAAATCTAAACGTTTTTGGACTTTTAGTCAAGAATTTATTTTATTTTTTATTTTGACACATGGGCTTATTTTTGGTACCATATGTAAGAGCCTGTCCGAAATCTCACCGCTAAGTTATGATAAATTACAGCTTGTCCGCTAAAGCGTCCCAATTTCGGCTACAAACCGCTCAAAGCTCGTCGGATTATATTGATAGTCCTTTCTCGCTTCTTACGGTTTTCGCTCGAAATTGGAACGTTTTATCTGGACCTGTCTCGCTTTGGTTTGCCAAGGTGGACATGAGATTTCGGACAGGCTCTAAAGCAAAAACAAAACATAATTCTTAAAATAAAAAGCCTCTGTTAAGTTATTTCTAGAGGATTTGTTTATATGTTCAAAAATTTTAAATACATGTATCGAAAGATAACGGGAAAGATTTTTGGAAAATTTTCTAAAGATATTGGAATTGATCTTGGTACAGCCAATACTTTGGTTTATGTAAGCGGAAAAGGGATCGTCATCAATGAACCGAGTGTGGTAGCGATAAATAAAAAAACAGGACAAATCTTAGCCATCGGCAAAAAAGCCAAGCAAATGGTAGGAAAAACTCCTAGTCATATTGTGGCGACGCGCCCGCTGGTAGATGGAGTGATTAGCGACTTTGAAGTAACGGAGCAGATGTTGCGGTATTTTATCGATAAGGTGCATGAAGATTCTTTTTCTATCTTGCCTCGCCCTAGAGTACTGATTGGAATTCCATCGGAAGTGACTGAAGTAGAAAAAAGAGCTGTAATTGATGCAGCTATTAGCGCGGGAGCTAGAGAAGCTTATATCATTGACGAGCCGATGGCTGCAGCTATCGGAGCGCATTTGCCAGTAACGACAGCAGCTGGGAATATGATTGTGGATATTGGCGGGGGGACGGCAGAGATTGCGGTGATTTCTTTAGGAGGAGTGGTAGCTTCAAGAAGTTTGCGAATTGCCGGAGATGAGATGAATGAAGATATCGTCAGGTATTGCCGCGACGAGTTTAATTTATTAGTAGGAGAAAGAACAGCGGAGGATGTTAAAATTAGCATTGGAAGTGCTTACCCGCAAGAAAAAAAACTCACTATGGATATAAGGGGGCGGGATTTAGTAAGCGGGTTGCCCAAGAAAATAAAAATTAACGATGAACAAATTCGAGAAGCTCTTTCGCGTTCCATTCGAATAATTGTCAACAATGTTAAAATTATAATCGAAGACACTCCGCCAGAATTGATTGCTGATATTATGCAACGTGGAATAATTTTGGCTGGAGGAGGAAGTTTGATTCGAGGATTAGATAAATTAATTGCCAATCAAACTGGAATATCAGTGCGCACCATGGAAGACCCTCTGACAGCAGTAGTGAGAGGAACGGGAATTGTTTTGGAAGATCTTGAATCATTGAAAGAGGTTTTAGCTGCCAATCAATATGACGATAGTCCATTGCGCTAAAAATTTATTTTAATTTTTTTGCAAGCTTAGGGTACGCGTTTATATATCGTTTTTTATTTTACACGTTTCTAAAAAATATCATTTTTTCTCGCCTTTCGCTTCGCACGGCTCGCCTCGCTAAAGCTATGGCGAAGCGGGCAGTTCGAAAAAACAATATTTTTCAGAAACTGAAGTTGTATAGTTCAAACGCGTAAGCTTTAAAGCTTTAAGTAAGATATGTCCAGAAAATTTACTTCTAAAAAGATATTTAAAGTTTTGGCAGTTTGCGCAATCGCAATACTGCTGATACTTTGGAATCCAAATAATTTTTTCAGCGGAGTAAGGGGATTTTTTATGGGAGTTACTTTGCCAGTGCAAAAGTTTCTTTCTGCTGGAGCAGCTAAAACTCATTCTTTTGGCCAGGCGATTTATTCTATTGGAAAAATAAAAAAAGAAAATAAATATTTAATGGAGGAAAATTTAAAATTAAGGGCGCAAAATGCAAAATTTGCCGATATCATGAAAGAAAATGAAGATTTGCGCAATCAATTAAAAATTTCATCGCGGGAAGAATTCGACTTGGAGCCGGCGCGCATTATCGGGAAGGATATTTACAACAATGACAGCTGGATATTGATTGATAAAGGCAGGAAAAATGGAATAGAAAAGGGCATGTCGGTGATCGTGGCAGATGGAATTTTAGTCGGAAAGATTAAAGAAGTTTTTGACTCAACTGCACGCGTAGTTTTTATTACAGAAAAGTTGATGAATATCAATGTTGAGACTGTTGAAACGGGCGCTGTGGGAATAGCCAAAGGAGATTACGGACTGGGGCTGATTATGGATTTAGTCTTGCAGACAGATAGTTTAAAAATTGGAGATCGGGTAATTACCTCGGATATCAGTCAAGATGTTCCCAGGGGACTTTTGGTAGGAGAGATAAGAGAAATCAATTCAGCGCAAAATGATTTATTCCAAAAGGCGGTTATATCTTTGCCGGTAGATTTTTTTAAATTAAGATTCGTTTTTGTAATTAAAAATACTAGCCACTGATGAATAAATTTTTATTAAGAATTTTTGTGATTTTTACAGTTATTTTTATCCAAATAAATTTTTTGGATTTAATTTTTTTAAAAAATAATTTAATTAATTTATCAATTCTAACTTTGGTTAGCTGGATAGTTATCAGCGGTTTTGAAAAAATGTGGATGTGGATTTTTTTACTGGGTTTTTTTAATGACGTATTTTTTGCAGAAAGAATCGGTTTTAATATTTTGTTTTTTATTATTTTTGCGTATTTAATCAGTTTTGCTTCAAAAAGTTTTATAATTGAGAGAAAATTGTCGGGTTTTCTGCTGGTGGCCGTTTTTATTTTACTGGGAAGTTTCATGGGGAGTTTTTTGAATCTTCTGACTGGAGAGCTTAATTTTTCCAAAGAAATTTTAATTTATGGAGCAAAAAGTTATTTCATAAGCTGGGAAAACTTTATTGGGGCAAATATTCTTGCGGGAGTTTGTTTTTATGGAATTTATACTTTTATAAATAAAATAGAAAAGCATATTGCCAGAAGCGATAGCAAGCTCAACATATCTTTTTAGTTTAATTTATGGAATTTTATAATAAGAAATACAAATTAAAAGTTTCCAAAGAGATTGATGAAATTGCGGATTCAGTTTTGTTAAGTGGCAGGGAGGTGGGTAGAATAGAAGTGCCATTTAATAAAAATCTTTTAAATGTTTTTTGGTTTGCTATACTTTTGGCCATGATATCCCTCTTTGGCCGGACAGTTTTTTTGGCTGTTGCCAAGGGAGACTATTATCGGGCGGTGGCAAAAGAAAATAGGTTGCGCGTTTCTTATATAAAAGCTCCGCGCGGAAAAATATTTGATCGATCAGGCAATGCTTTGGTGTATAATATTCCAAGTTTGGATTTAATTGTGGATGCGCGCGGATTTAGCGCGGAATTTGAATTTTCCCCAGAAGCTTTGGAAAAAATCAAGAAAATATTTCCCAACAGATATGAGGAGCTTTTGTTAAATCTAAAAAGTAAAAACAAGGAAGATAATTTTGTTTTGCTTTTGAAAAATATTAATCAAAAAGAAGCTATGCTGGCGATGGAAAGTTATGAAAAACTTCCTGGCGTTCAAGTCGCCAAGACGGCGATTAGAGATTACTCGGATAGTTTAATTTTTTCTAATGTTATCGGTTATGAAGGAAAGATAAAAAAAGAAGAGTTGGCAGAAAATCCTGATTATTTGATCACGGATTCAATCGGTAAGAGAGGCTTGGAAAAGTATTATGAAAAAGATTTGCGGGGGACTCCTGGAAAAATTAATGTAGAGGTGGACTCCATGGGGCACGTAGCTAGAGAATTGGGGGTAATCAATCCAGAGTCCGGAAGCGACTTGGTACTCAATATTGACAGCCAATTGCAAAAAAAAATATTTGATAGCTTAACGGGTGTTTTGGAAAAAGAAAATTTAAAAGCCGGAGCAGCTGTAGCACTGGATCCTCGAAGCGGGGCAGTTTTGGCTATGGTGAGTGTTCCCAGTTTTGATAATAACTTATTTGCCAAAGGTATTTCCAATGAAGATTATGCGAATATTTTGAATAATGAAAACAAGCCGATGTTCAATAGGGCAATTGCTGGAGAGTATGCTCCTGGTTCGACGTTTAAGCCGGTGATGGCTTCGGCAGCACTTACAGAAGGCGTGATAAGTCCCAGCACCCAAATAGAAAGCAAGGGAGGAATTAGTGTAGGGAATTGGTTTTTCGGAGATTGGAAAGCGCATGGATTTACGGATGTAAGAAAAGCCCTGGCTGTTTCAAGCGATGTGTTTTTTTATTCAGTGGGTGGAGGATATGGATCTATTCGCGGAATGGGTGTAGATAAGATAAAAAAATATGCCAGTTTGTTTGGCTATGGAGAAATGTCGGGCATTGATTTGCCGGGAGAAGCAAATGGGTTTTTGCCGACGGAAAAATGGAAGGAAGAGACGTTTAATGAAAAATGGTATATTGGCAATACTTATCATGCTTCTATTGGACAGGGGTATATAACCGCTACCCCGCTTCAAATTGCCAACGGTGTATCTGTAGTGGCTAACGGAGGCACGCTTTATCGTCCGAGGTTAGTTTCTCAAATCCAGAAATTAGATAGAACTATTTATAATAAATCAGAAGTGATGAGAAGCGGGTTTATTGATGCGGATATTTTAAAAACAGTTAGGGAGGGTATGCGCATGACAGTAACAGAAGGAACTGCACAAATGCTCAAGACCTTGCCGGTAGCAGTAGCGGGAAAAACTGGAACAGCTCAGTTTGGTAGTGAAAAAAAGGCGCATGGCTGGTTTGTATCTTTTGCTCCTTATGAAAATCCAGAAATCGTAATGGTAGTTTTGGTTGAAGGGCAAGAAGAGAGTGGGTTTAATGCTGTGCCTGTAACCAACGAGGTTTACAATTGGTATTTTTCGAGGTAAGCTTTATATAGTAAATTAAATTAGATAATTAGATAAGAAGCCTCTAAATATGGATATTAAAGAAGAATTAAAAAAGTTTCAAGATAAAGTTAATCCAGAATTAAAGATTTTTTTTGATAAAAACATAAAAGATTCCAAGGAAAATAATTTTATTACCACGGAGGCCTTGAAACAAGTTAAAAAAATAACTTTATCGGGAGGTAAAAGACTTCGACCAGCCTTGATGTATTGGAGTTATTTGGGTGTGGGCGGTCAAAATAGGAAAGAAATAATTAAAACATCAATTAGCATTGAGCTAATTCATATGTTTTTATTAATTCATGATGACATCATAGACAATGATTCCAAGCGGCATGGCGTAGAGACAATTCACTCTAAATATAATAAAATAGGAAAAATTATTACTAAAGGAAAAAGAGATTCTGTACATTTTGGAAATTCAATGGGAATTGTGGTGGGGGATATAATAGGGGCATTGGGAAATCAAGTGCTTTTTAAATCTAAATTTAATGCTGAATTGGTAATAAAGGCCCTAGATCAATTGCAAAGTATTATAGCGCGAGTAGCGGTAGGAGAGGCGCAGGATGTTTTTATCGAACACAAGCGAATGGCTAGTGAAAAAGAAGTTCTTGATATGTATAAAAATAAAACAGCTAAATATACAATCGAAGGACCATTGTATTTGGGCGCTATTTTGGGCGGAGCGAGCGACAAATTATTAAGTAAGATTAGCGAGTTCGCTGTGCCGGTAGGAATTGCTTTTCAAATTCAAGATGATATATTGGGAATTTTTGGCAACGAGAAAAAAATAGGCAAACCGGTGGGTTCTGATATACGAGAAGGCAAGCAAACTATTTTAGTAGTGCGGGCTTTAAAAAATGCCAGCGAAAAACAAAAAGAAGTTTTAAATAGATTATTGGGAAAAAAAGATATTAGCGAATCTGAAATAGAGGAATTTAGAAAGATTATTCGTGAAACTAAATCTTTGGAGTATGCCAATGATTTGGCGCAAAGCTTAATTCAAAAAGGAAAAAAAGAATTAGCAAACATCGGCTTTAATGCCCAAGCCAAACAAAATCTTTTGGCTTTGGCAGATTATATGACACAGCGAGAAATATAGATTTAAAAAATTATCTTTAAAATTATATGATAAAAAGAAAAAAAACTAGAAAAATAAAAGTAGGCAATGTTTTTATCGGTGGAGATGCTCCAGTGGCTATTCAATCGATGTGTAATACTGACACTCGAGATGTAGAGGCGACTGTAGCCCAAATCAAAAAACTTATTCAAGCAGGATGTGAAATAATCCGAGTAGCCGTACCTGATATGGAGGCGGCCAGGGCAATTGGAGAAATAAAGAAGCAAATCAATATTCCGATTGTGGCTGATATCCATTTTTCGGCTGAGTATGCACTAGAAGCTATCAATCAAGGAATTGATAAATTAAGAATTAATCCAGCTAATATCGGAAGCAAGGAAAAAATTAAAATGTTGGTGGCGGCTTGCAAAGAAAAAAATATTCCTATCAGAATTGGAATCAACGGCGGATCAATAGAAAAAAGTATCCTGGAAAAATATAATGGAGAGGTGACTCCCGAAGGAATGGTTGAATCAGCCATGGAAAATATTAAATTATTAGAAGAAAATGATTTTTTTGATATTGCTATTTCTTTAAAAGCCAATGATGTCGAGAGAACAGTTGAGGCCTATCGGTTACTTTCTAAAAAAGTAGACTACCCTTTGCATATTGGCATAACTGAGGCTGGAACAATTTTTAGAGGAACTGTTGTTTCTGCAGTAGGATTTGGAATAATATTATACGATGGAATTGGCGATACTATCAGAGTTTCTCTAACCGCTGATCCAGTCGAAGAAATAAAAGTGGCTTGGGAAATTCTTAAATCTTTGGGACTGCGGAAAAGAGGCATTTCGGTAACGAGCTGTCCGACTTGTGGAAGAACTCAAATTGATATAATAAAATTAGCCAATGAAGTAGAGAGACTGCTAGCGGGCAAAGAAAAAGATATTCGAGTGGCGGTAATGGGTTGTGTGGTCAATGGTCCTGGCGAAGCTAGAGAAGCTGACTTGGCGATTGTAGGCGGGCGTGGCGTAGGGTTGATTGTGAAAAAAGGAGAGATTATAAAGAAAGTGGATGAAAAAGATTTACTGGAGGAATTTATGAAAGAAATTGAGAAATTTTAAAAATAGTTTATAGCTTGTAGGTTATAGCTTTTAGCTTAAAAAATAAAACCTCTGGAATTTATCAGAGGTTTTTTATTATAAAGTATTTTTAAATCTAGGCTTTATTCATAGTGCGGATGCACCTAGTACAAACTTTTTTCTTTTGTCCGTCCACTTTTTTCTGCTGAATATTTACTTTAAATTTTCGCTTAGTCGCGATATTAGAATGACTTCTGGAGTGTCCAGTAGCGGTTCCTCTAGCACAAATTTCACAAGTTCTACTCATAAGTATATTACAGAACAAATATTAACCACCAGTCATATTTGGATGATTTATGTCCTTAAATTAGTTTGCTTATTTACAAGATTTAGATTATCATAATAGATGTATTTTGTAAAGTGGAAATTAAATAATACTAAATTAACTAAATTTATTCTATAACATTTGTCATCTTGAGCGGAATTGATCCGCCAGCTGGCGGAGAAATGAAGTCGACCGCGTGTCGCTATAGCTTTAGCGGTGGCGCAAAGATCT
>AMFJ01025992.1_pt1 | contig 11945 bp, 9 predicted proteins | sample 427208 | NCBI WGS metagenome assembly AMFJ01 (sample SAMN02954298, study PRJNA114691) | groundwater metagenome | biome: aquatic; feature: subsurface aquifer; material: sediment; isolation source: subsurface aquifer sediment | place: USA: Rifle, CO | collected 2008-08
TTGAGCGAATCCGGGTTGATCTTGGGATCGCCGCTCGCATCCAACTCAGTGTACGGATCCTCATTGGCAAACAAACGATCATACAATCTGATCTCGGCGGGTTTGGCGTGTTCGGCCGACACCCAATGCAAAGTTCCCTTTACCTTGCGACCATCATCAGACCACCCGCCGCGTGTTTTTGGGTCGTACGTACAACGCAATTCCTGCACCACGCCTTGGACGTCTTTGATCACTTCCTGACAGACAACGTAATAAGCTTTGTTGAGCCGCACTTCTTTTCCTGGCGATAGCCGAAAGAATTTTTTTGAGGGCTCTTCCATAAAATCTTCCCGCTCAATGTATAGTTCCGCACAAAACGGAACCTTACGTGTTCCCATGGTTTCGTCTTCTGGGTTGTTGGGCACATCAAGCTCTTCCACCGCGCCAGCAGGGTAGTTTGTGATAACGACTTTGAGGGGGTCCAGCACCGCCATCGCGCGTGGCGCTCGCTTGTTCAGGTCCTCACGCAAGCAATGTTCCAACAAGGCCACATCCACAACAGAATCCGCCTTGGCCACGCCAATGCGTTCACAAAAATCCTTGAGGGCATCTGGAGTATAGCCTCGTCTGCGAACACCGGCCAGCGTGGGCATGCGGGGATCATCCCAGCCGTTCACTGCTTTGTTTTGCACGAGCTTCAATAGATGCCGTTTGCTCATGACTGTGTAATTCAAATTCAGGCGGGCAAACTCGATCTGACGCGGCTTGTGCGGCACAGGTAAATTCTGGACAAACCAGTCGTACAAGGGCCGGTGGATTTCAAACTCAAGTGTGCAAATGGAATGGGTGATTCCCTCGATCGCATCGGATTGCCCATGCGCAAAATCGTACATGGGATAAACACACCACTTATCTCCCGTACGGTGATGCGACTGGCGCATGATCCGGTACAACACAGGGTCACGCATGTTAATGTTAGGCGACGTCATATCAATCTTGGCGCGCAAACATTTTTCGCCCTCTTTGAACTCGCCTTGTTTCATGCGGTCAAAAAGCGACAAATTCTCTTCCACACTACGGTCACGATACGGACTGTTTTTGCCACACTCAATCTGTTCTCCGCTGGTTCCTCGATACTGGCTGATTTCCTCGGGGCTCAGGTCGCACACATACGCCTTGCCCTGGCTGATGAGATAGACCGCCCATTCATAAAGCTGGTCAAAATAATCGGAGGCAAAAAAGAGTTTGTCTTTCCAGTCAAAACCGAGCCACCTCACATCATTTTGAATGGACTGCACATACTCATCTTCTTCTTTGCTGGGGTTGGTGTCGTCGAATCTTAAATGACAAACACCGTTGTAGTCACGCGCCAAGCCAAAATTGATGTGAATCGATTTGGCGTGTCCAATGTGCAAATAGCCATTCGGTTCTGGTGGAAACCGTGTGACAATCTTTGCGTGTTTGCCGCTGGCCAGATCATCGTCAATGATGTTGCGGATGAAATTTGAAGGGATAGTTGGTGGTGCGTTCGTTTCTTTGTTTGTGTTCATAATATGGCTCTTCTTGCTCCCGCCTGATTTTAGGCCTCAGGACAGGGGGGATTGACTGCTTTATATTATCGGCCCGGTCCGAACACAACTGGGTTTTTAGGTTTCACTTTGTTCCAAAGGCTTGACACAAACCGTCGAGTCGGTACAAGAGCAACTATGGGTCGAGACCTAAAAAACATTTTTGAGTCTTTGGTTAAAATAGATAATATTTTGGTCTGGGATGGAACGAAACGCCCTTTTTTTGAATCCTATTACCTTAACGCCACTTCGCAAGACGCAAAGTGGGGCACATTGCTCAGATACACGCTATCCACATCAACCGCCAAACAGGTTGGAGACACGGCAACCGTCCTCTGCCTCTTTGTCGATTCTCAGGGCAATAAAGTCGTCGCCAAAGAATCCTTTGACCTCTTAAAGCACGACATTGTTCATTCAGACCGGTTCATTTCCCTCGGCTCTTCCTACCTTTCTATCTCTGAAATGGCAGGGTCCGCCCAAGATAAAAAAGTATGCATCAAATGGGATATCACATTTGAAGACCCTGTCATAAGCTCCCGTCTCACCTCTCCGGGTATTTTATATCATCGCTGGTTTGCTAACACGAAATTTCTCCAACCACGCGCTCTGGGTTACGGTTCGGGAACCCTCTATGTTGATGGACACAAGAAAGAGCTTAAAAGGGCTCGTCTGCATCAAGGGCACCTCTACGGCACCGCTTACACCCAAAACTGGATTCAGGGAAATTGTGAGTCTTTTCAGGAAGATTCAGAGGCTTTTTTCAATGCCGTAAGCTTCAAACGGCTTTATTTAAAAAAATTCTCGCGCACCCTGACCCTGTGTGCCATCGGTATGGAAGGTAAAAAATTCGTTGCCACCTCGCCAGTTCAGGCTTTGTTTTGCAATAAAACCTCTTACGCAGACAACACCTGGACCTTACAATTTACCTGTCGGGGTTATCGGTTTATCTGCCGTCTCAAGAGACGGCCTGAGCTGACAGCGGGGGTAAGACATTCTGGTATCAATGGTTCACAAGCTTACTTCTATCATTGCCCCTTGGCTGATGTAGAGATTAAGGTCTACAAAAAAAACCGCGGAGCCTGGCTTTTTTACAAAACTCTTTCGGCACAGGGAAGAGGCTCTTTCGAAACAATGTCTTCCGAAAAAGAGGCCTCGCTGTCTTTAACGGAGAGTTAAGGTTGTTTTTGGGTAAAAAAACAACTTGAGCTACGGCAACAAAAAAGCTTTACAGGAACCCACAATGTCTAAAAAGAAGAAAAAAGAGGAAGAACCCAAGTCTTCGTTAAAATTTTTTTTGCTGGCATCCATCGTCTTATTTGTATTTCTGGCCATCAGCATCTATCATAATTCAAAAAATCCTTTCACTCAGGTTTTGCAAGAATACGTTGTGAACAAGCAGGAAATTCATGATTTTTTAGGCTTAGTCGACAAGGTTAGCGGGATGCCAACCACCCAAGTTGTTGACCGGAATACGAAACAAAACGTGTCCGTAAAATTGATCGGAAAAACAGGATCAGGAACTTTGGATGCCGTGATGGAACACTCTCTGAACGGGTGGCGTCTTTCCAAGGCCACCTTGCGTATTGGCAACACCCTTCACAGGCTCAGCCCCATGTACGTGCGCGATATTTCTTACAATGAGGCCTCTGCCACAGCCGACACAGCAAACAAACCCGTTTTCGAAGCTGGCAACGACATCATCATCAAAACCCTGCTCAAGGGCATTCCCACCAACAACAACAGTCTCCGCATCACACAAAATTTGAGTGTATTCGATGTCCATCGTAAATTGCTCAAACAAAAAAACAATGTCGCCAGTTTTGAGTCCTCACCAAAACAGAAAGCAGGTTCTTCCTCACAAAACGAGCAAACAGCGATCACAGCACAAAATGTGACCAACGACGAGCTCACGTTCACCACAAAAATTTCAAACCTGTCTCCGGGCACTTACTATCTGAACATGTCCTTTCAAGACAACGACTCCGCCTTGACAGAAAACCACTGGCGCAAGATTATCATCAACGACCCTAAGGACAAAGTCGCGGTCCTCTCAATCCTGTTTTTTAAAGATCAAAACCTGACCGAACCCAAAACAGACGCTGTCTTTACCACCAGCGAAGATATTTTCATTCGGCTAAATCTGGCGGGCTTCATGGTTTCGGGACAAAGCATCGCTGGCACGGTTGATTTAAAAATCGAAAATTCACACGGGGGGCTCGTTGCTTACAAGCCAGGGTTCGTGACCTTCAAACAACCATACGATCAGAAAAAGCAGGTCGTAGTTGACGGACACCTCAGGCTCACAGAGCCAGATGTCTACTTTTTGTCTTTCAGGATTCAAGACGAGCACGCGCACACCCAAGTGATTCGTAATGCAAAAATTGTTGTGCGGTTTCCAGATTTTGAAAAACCCGCCACTCCGGAGCCGGTGGCATCGCCCCCGACAAAGGACTAGAGCGGTGTTGTTTGCCCTTGTTTTCTGATACTATTGTTGTTACGCTTTGCCAGCAAACATAGGATGAGTGTTTATCAATGGGGGGATATGAAAAAAATTGAGGCCATTATCAAGCCTTTCAAGTTGGATGATGTCAAAGAAGCCATTTCTGAGCTCGGCGTGAAGGGCATGACCGTTTCAGAGGTAAAGGGTTTTGGTCGCCAAAGAGGACATACCGAACTCTATCGGGGGGCTGAATACATCGTGGATTTTCTCCCAAAAATAAAAATTGAGCTTGTCATCAAAGACGAGGACACCGCAAAAGTGGTCGAGGCCATCCAAAACGCCGCCAAGACTGGCCGCATTGGAGACGGTAAAATTTTTATTCTGCCTGTCGAGGAAGTCATCCGCATCCGCACCAATGAGACAGGCGAAGCTGCCATTTAAACCAAGTTCGAAGGATCCTTCAGCATATTTACACATAGACTTTTTCGAACAAGCTACGCAGTTCATCGTGACGCCGTATGACGTCCAGCGCGATCTTTGCGTGGTTGGGTGCGTATCCATTTCCAACAATCAGCAGGGCATCAGACCCAATCCCTTCTGCCCCCAGCGCCGCTTTTGTAAAACTCGTTGCCATGGAAAAAAAATACACGGTTGCATCACTGGTTGGCTTGGCGCACATGATTGAAGACAGTTCCGTATTTTCCACTGACACACAATTGATCACTAAATCCGCCATGGCACCGTCGGTCACCTCAGCAACGGCCTTCTGACACATGATGGCCTGTTTTGCGTCAACCTCCAAGATATGATCATAGTAGCCCAACAGCCTCATTCTCTCGATGCCCTTGGCTGACGGCTGGATACCAATAAGCTTTCCCGATTTCCCCAAAATGTCTCTTGCCACAGCAGCACAAATCACACCGGATTTGCCACCACCTCCCAAGATCACCACAGTCTGCCCGGGCTTGACCAGCCGCATGGCCTGTGCGGGGGCTCCGGCCACATCCAACACAGCCAACACCAAGGCCTCCGGCATGTCATCGGGAATTTTGGCCAGAACGCCAGAATCAAATAAAATGGCATACCCATCGATCTTGACCTGATCCCTCCCGTGAAAGACTTCCTTTATTCGTTCAATGTACAAAGGGGTGAGCGACAATGACACCAGCGTGGCAATTTTGTCTCCGACCTTCACGCCTGCCTTGTTAGAGTATTTGGGGCCAATCTCTTTGACGGTTCCCAAGAGCATGCCTCCAGAACCCGTCACAGGATTGTGTTGCTTGCCCCGTTCGGAAACCGTTTTTAATATCAACTTTTTGATGCCTTCACTATCGCCTTGGCAAACTTCAGACATTTGTCGAAATGACGCCGCATCAACATTCAGCGTGTCCACACTGATCAGAATCTCATTTGACTTGATCGGCAGTGAATTATCAATTTTTTGCGCATTCTGCGGCAAAGCATCTTCTGGTGAAATGACCCGATGCGTTCCATAGGGACAGGTAAAATCTTTCATACAAAGCTCCTCTCGATTTCTTGATGAATGGTTGTGACTTGTGCCTCGGCTTTAAAATAATTGTGTGCGGGTTGGCAACAGATTTTGATGGGGCATCACACCACGTTTATACTATTTTGGAAATGATTGAGAAAGGCGGCAGGGGCCCACCCTCATAGGGCATCCAGACCCTGACGTCGGTGCCTCCATGTATGGCAGCTACCGACAAACCATCTTCGGTCACAAGCCCCTCAACCCGACACCGAAAGGACTGTTGCGACGTCATGATCTCCACAGCATCACCCACACATAGCCTGTTTCTGGGCGTCACAAGGATGTGCCCAGGTTTTTGATCGAGAATGACGGCCGAAAATTCCTGCGTGTACAAATTGGTCAAGCCCTCATCGTATCTGATGCTTTCTTGCCCGGCGCGTGTCACCAAAAAACCTGAAGTGTATCCTCGATTGTGAATTTTATTTAGCTCCGCGATCAAGCCCGCATCAAATGATTTTCCCGCCATCACATCATCTATGGCCTTGCGATAGGCCCTGGTCACCACCGCCACGTAATAAAGTGACTTGTTGCGCCCTTCCACTTTCATGCTGTCAACACCGGCAGCCACAAGCTCAGAAATGTGTTCCACGGCACGTAAGTCTTTGGCGTTTAGTATGTATGTGCCCTGCTCGTCTTCTTCAATTTCCAAACAATCATCGGGGCGATGGGCCTCCTGTAAAAAATACCTGTGCGTTTTTTGTTCCCGTAATCGGTATTTCCACCTGCAGGCATTGGTACAGCAACCATCATTGGCATCACGATAGCTGAAATAGTTGGACAAAAGACACCTGCCTGAGTGGGCCACACAAACTGCCCCGTGAACAAAGGCTTCCAATTCAATATCAGGAACCCTTTGACGAATCTCCTTCATTTCCTCAATGGAGACTTCGCGCGACAAAATAATTCTGGTCACACCCATTTTTTTCCATGCCTGTACGGCGGCCCAATTCATTGTGTTGGTTTGTACCGAAACATGGATGGGCATATCGGGATAGCTATTCCGGACAATGTCAATCAGCCCCAAATCGGCCATGATCAATGCGTCTGGCCTTGCGGCAATCATCGCTTCTAACTTATTGATGAACGGCTTGATTTTGCGGTTGTGCGCCAGAACATTAACCGTCAAATAGAATTTTTTATTGTGTTCTTTGGCATAGGCAATGCCCTCCATAATATTTTCTTCAGAAAAGGAATTTTCGCGAACCCTGAGCGAAAATTGTGGGGCCCCCGCATACACTGCGTCCGCACCATACGCGAACGCGTACTTTAATCTCTCAAGACATCCCGCGGGAATCAATAGCTCTGGTTTTTTCACAACATGGCTCACGTGGTCCCTTTTTCACTTTGCACCCACTGCACGGCGTTGTGTACCAACTCTGTCCCGCTGGTCATCCTGAGTTTTTGTTTGATGTGTGCCCTGTGGGATTCAACTGTTTTGACACTCAAAGACAGTTCTTCGGCGATTTTTCTGGTGCTTCGCCCTTCGCCGATCAGCCTGAAAATTTCTATTTCCCGATCACTAAGCTTTGAGACAGGAGATGTGTGCTCGGCATTCGCACCACCATCCAAATATTTTTGCAACAAATATTTGCTCATTTTGTCGCTGACGAAAATATCTCCTTCCAGCACGCGACGAATGGCGTGCAACAACTGGTCGGCCGCTTCCTGTTTCATCACATAACCCTTGGCCCCTGCACGCAACGCCCGCTCGGCATAGATCGTCTCGTCATGGATAGAAAGAACTATCACCGCCAAGTCCTGTTTTGCCTTGATAGCCTTGATCAGATCAAGCCCGTTGGTTCCTTTGAGAGACAGGTCCACTATCACCAAATCCGGACAGGCCTTGCCAATGGCTTCCATAGCCTGTACAGCATCCTCAGCCTCCGCACAGACGCACAGGTCGATTTCCTGATCAATCACCTTTCTCAGTCCGTGTCGAATTATCGGGTGGTCATCAACAATGAGTATCTTTTTTTTGTTTTTTTGCGCGCTTACTGTGGCTTGCATCATTTGTCCTCCTTTAAGGGTACTGCGAAGACCCCATTAAAACATATCAAAACTAATTTGGGTTCCCGTTCCCAGCTGTGATTTAACCCTCATCGTCGCATTGATCATCTGTGCCCGATACTTCATGATCTTAAACCCCGCGCCATGCGCCTCAAAATTATTTTCAATGCCGTTTCCATTATCCGCAACCACAAACCTGACTCCCTCAGGGTGTTTTCTGACTTTTATGTCTATTGCCTTTGCGCCACCGTGCCTGATTGCATTATTGATCGCCTCTTGGACAATGCGATATATGTGCATTTTCACATCCACGTCATCGAACTGGACACCGTTATCATATTCCAGGCGACAGGCAATCCTGTAAATTTTTTCTGTTGTCGTGCAGAGTTCGGCCAACACGTCTTTCAATTCACTGGTTTCGATTTCGACCAGATGCATGCCCTGAGCCAGCCTTCGCGTGTGGTCAATGGCTTCGTTGACCAAGTGCGTAATTTTCTTGGCGTCACCCGCCTCTTTGAGACCCCTGTTTTTCAATCGGTTTTCCAAGTCTTTTCCCAGAAAAGCAATTCCCGTCAGGTGTTGCGATAACCCGTCATGCAAATTGTGACCCATCCTTTTCTGTTCTTCCGACACCAACTTCAAAAATTCTTCCCTTAGTCCCAGGGTGTCTGTCGTGTCTCTCACGATGATCATACACTCATCATCATGCATGACAATGAATCGTGCCTCAAAATGCCGTTTTGCGCCATTTTGGGTCAGCTCGTACTCATAAATCTGCGCAATTTTGGTTTCAAAAGCTTCCTTCAAAATTTTAAGAGCCCTCAAGGCCACCTCTTGAGGCATCACTTCGTCTAATCTTTTCCCAATGAAAGACTCAGGGGGTACATAGGGTTCAAAATCTCTTGTGAGACTGAAATCCAAAAAACGTCCTTCCCGATTAACCAGAAAAATTTCATCGGGAATCCTATGTTCCAAGGGAATGCATCTTTTTTTGTCGAGAATATCACGCAACAATGTTTCTTCGTAATTTTTCTTTGTTGTCACATCACGAGCCACAATCACAATACCAACAACCCTTCCTCGTTTGATGATCGGAGAGGCCACGCCAGAAAACCACACAGCCCCCACGCCAGGAACATTTGACCGCAAATCATGTCCGACTGGCTGCCTGTTGCTCATAACCCCATCCAGTTTCTGTTTGACTTTCTCTTGCTCGTCTTCGGGCACATACAGAAACACGCTCGTCCCCATGATTTTATGTGGGGCCGTTCGCAAGACAACCTTGTTTGCAAAAACAATATTGTATTCTGTGTCAACAACCGTCACATAATCAGTCAGACTGTTCACGAAATCATCAAAACCTATTCCGTGTTTTTCAAGGGCTTGTGAGCTCGTGTGTTTGGTTCGCGCGACCTTGGTCGTGTTGCTAGTGTTTTTATTGGGCACGAAAAATTGTCTACACCCATTGAAAACACAAAACAATAGAAGACTATGTGACAGGGCCTCCTTGACAAACTTGATAAAAAGATTAAATTTGGATCACTTTTAGAGACTTTATGGTTATTTACGATCTCATTTGTAGCCTCAATCATAAGTTTGAGGCCTGGTTCAGGGATCAGGCGTCCTTCGAGAAACAACTGCAACAGGGGCTGGTTCAGTGTTCTGTTTGCGGAAATTCTGCTGTTCGACGCACGCCCTCTGGTTGTCATGTTTCAAAGACGCCCCAGACTCTCTCCCCTTCAACAAAGAGGGCCTCTGAAGCAACAGTCTCCACACGACAACACCCGACAGCACAAAAAACTCAAAACATTGACCCTGTCGTTCTCCTCAAAACAATGCATAAATACATCAAGGACAACTTTCAGGATGTCGGGCCGCAGTTTGCCGATCGCGTAATACAGATGCACGAAGGAGCAGTTCCCTTCGCATCAGTCTATGGCACGACTGATCAAGAACAACGCGACAGACTTGATGATGCCGGAATTTCGTATGTGCCGCTACCTCTGTTGCCAGAATCCCTTGATAATTAGAGACTGGCACGAAGCTTTCTTGAAATTGTAAAATGTATTGCCGCGGGGCTAAAGACATCCGTCATAGAATATTGAAAGGCTTTCTAGCGTTTGACAGGTGTTTTTTTGATAGTCCAGCGTATTATTTGTAGTGAGGTAGCCCACAAAATAATCCTGCACATCTGAAAAAGAACGGAAATAGATCTGGGGGGGGTATGAAGCATCCTCGTTGAAGGCCGAACAGGCTGTAAACGAACGCCCATACACGCTCCAGGGATTAAAGATTGAAAAGTCTGAAGAGTCGCTCGCATAATCACTGTCTTCGTTGTAAACAGACAAATCATCTTCGGCGTCTTGCGATAATTTTCCCAAAAAATTTCCGTCACAGCTAACCAAGAAATAAAAGCCTTCTTCTTTGCCAAAATCCAATTCCTGAACGACCGAGGGGGGCTCTGTTGGCAGTGTGTATGTCGGCGCTGCTGCAAAAACACCCAGCCCTCCCTCTGTCGTCTCGCCCAAAATTTCTGCAGGATCGCGCACCAAACCCATCGCAATGGTTTCATCGGTATCATCTGAGTCGCATTCGTACCCTGCGCCGTCGCCATCGCCATCGAATTGTTGTGGGTTATAAATCGTCCGACACGTATCGGATGAATCGTCTGTACAATCAGAATCGGCATCGCTCAGGGCAGCAGAAGTCGCCGCACAAAGCCCCCCCTCACACGCGGTTCCCAAAACAAACACGGCACACAACAAAAGAGATGCGAAGAGGCCCCTGCATAACTGTTTTTTCGTCATATTCCCCTCGGTTAATGTCTCTGTTCAGTTTAACATATCTGGCCTAAAAACAAAACGTTATTTATCGTCACGTCTCTATGATTGTTTTTCCCGATAAGATGGCATACAAGGCCGCATGATCAAACAAATCACAACGAAACACCCTCTTTTTCTCATCATTCTGGACGGGTGGGGGCACAGAAAAGAAAAAACCGACAATGGAATTGAACTTGCCCAAAAACCTTTTTTTGATTCCTTGTTAAGAGACTACCCACACACACTCATAGAATGTTCTGGAAAAGCTGTGGGGTTGCCTTCTGGCGTCATGGGAAACTCCGAAGTTGGTCACATGAACATCGGTGCCGGACGCGTCGTTTACACGGGTCTGTCTCAAATATACAAGGCCATTGAGGACAAAACCTTTTTTGAAAATCCCGCGCTACTGCAGGCAATCCACCAGGCTAAAAACCATAATAGCACGCTGCACCTCATGGGTCTGTTGTCCGATGGTGCCGTCCACTCACACCAAGACCATTTGTTCGCATTGTTGGCATTAGCCAAACAACACGGCCTCTCTCGTGTTGCCATCCACTGTTTTTTGGACGGCAGAGACACCCCTCCTCAAGACGGCTGTAAATATTTACAACAGTTACAAAACAAGATTTCGCAGATCGGAATTGGCAGCATTGCCAGTTTAGGCGGCCGATATTGGGCAATGGATCGCGATAAACGATGGGACAGAAACGAAAAAGCCTTTTGGGCAATCTGTGGCCAAACAAATGTCACCACAACCTCTCCCGAACAATACCTTATGGATTCTTACAAAAAAGGCGTGGGGGATGAGTTTGTCGAACCAGCCGCTGTTTTGCAGGAACGGGGTGATACGATCAAGGTGACAAAAGACGATGCTTTTATCTTTTATAACTTCAGGGCCGATCGTGCCAAGCAGATCACGCGCGCTCTCTGTCAAAAAGAGTTTTCAGAATTCGATCGAAAAACACAATCACTCCCTGCGGTCTTTGTCTGTGCGTCCCCTTATGACACCAGTATCGTGGCACCCATTGCCTTTACGCCAAACTATCCCATAAACACCCTGGGAGAAATCGTTGCCAAACAAGGCCTACGACAATTACGCATCGCTGAAACCGAAAAATATGCACATGTCACATTTTTTTTCAACGGAGGACGTGACGTGATTTTTGACAATGAGGATCGAAAACTTATTCCGTCCCCTCGTGATGTTTCCACCTACGATTTAAAGCCACAAATGAGCGCCGAAGAAATCACAGATCAAATGTTACAACTGATGTCTGCGCAACATTATGATTTGACGGTTCTTAATTTTGCCAATGCCGACATGGTTGGTCACACAGCCGTGCCTCAAGCCGTTATTCAAGCGATCGAAACCGTTGATCGCTGTTTGTCAAGGCTGCTCCCCGCCATCTTGCATCAAGGCGGCATAGCCCTTGTCTTTGCTGATCACGGCAACGCCGAGGAGTTGCTGGACCACAACGGTTCTCCCATGACCGCACACACGCTCAATCCCGTGCCCTTTGTGCTTGTTTCGAATCAACACCAGGGAGTTGCCCTAAGGAGCGGCGGGCGTCTTTGCGACA